>Ga0247808_10000482_pt1 | contig 19557 bp, 22 predicted proteins | sample UWRJL089202R1_FD_179914 | JGI IMG/M metagenome (GOLD analysis project Ga0247808, IMG submission 179914) | Plant litter microbial communities from Arlington Agricultural Research Station in Wisconsin, United States - UWRJ-L089-202R-1 | ecosystem: Environmental > Terrestrial > Plant litter >... | reverse complement strand
TAGCTCTATTTATGGCTTAGTCTATAAAATGATGTGAAACTATCTTTTGGTATAATCATAAGTGGGGGAAAAGTGGGTCCCTTATCTATAAGGCAACTAAAATATATATATTATATAATATAATAAAACATAATCCAGCGTAGCAGCTCAACTTTATCCTACAAATAAGGTTATAACAAAGAATATGGTTTGTAAATTTTAACTTAACATAATACCTTATATAACGATTATAAATCTCAAGGTAAAGAAGTAAATAGATTGTATAAGACGAATTAAGATAAGATTCAGAGCTAAAGATCTAGATTCAAGCTGACTATATAAAAAGAAAAGTGGGTTATATAGCTGACAGCTTAGCGTAGCTCGCTTTGTACCTGGTCGTTTAATTAATGCCTAAGGCATAATATTACCCCACTTCAGCAAGGCACTTCAACCTTCCTCAAATATCTTAATCATTCTGATCCTTCCAAGTTTATATACGCTGTAAGTATAGTAGCTCAGTGCTTAAATATATAATCTAACTGCTTAAGTTCTCACAAACGTTTTAATTAAATTCAAGATTGGAGATAGGATGTCTATACGCCCACACATTACAACTATTCTCCCATGCACCAACTTAGCTTCTACAGTTCAGTTCTTTACACGGCTTGGTTTTATTGCTCCTTCAGAGGAAGAAATGCTCAAGTGGGACCGATACCTATTGCTCTCTCACCCTAATGGATCCGATATTCATCTAAGAGAGCTTGAACCGGCTGAGGAAGGGTGGCTAGAGCCACTTAAGAACCCCTTCGGCTTCTACGTCTATACCGAAGATGTAGAAGCACTGGCCATAGAGTTCGCTAATGAGATTATTGAGCCAGTGAAGAAACCTGAGATTAAGGAATGGGGAATGTTTGAGTTTAGTGTTAATGGTCCAGATGGATGTTTAGTCCGAGTTGGATGGCCGGCTGAAAGCATACAGATGGGCAAGAAGAGAGCTGCAGAGGGTAGGGAATAGCATAGTATGCATGCGTCGAACTCAGTGTATATAGTTACTATGTAGCATCACTAATTGTATTCTGATCGACTAGTCTATATGGTTTATGTATCGTCTCGCCTGCCTTACCCAATTGCTACCACTTCTCCTTCTTTCCTCTATCGCAATTATAAATCTGGGGTTTTATATCTGTGTTAAATTTTTTTACAATTTATATACTCATCTTAGGAGGCCCACTCCAAACGATAGCAGTGGGACTGTTCAGTTCACTCTCCACGTCTAAATCAACATTTCTAGCTACCCAGTATGGATTCCAGTTATTATGGGCTTGGGTTCGGCTTTAATCTTAGCACGATCTTAGTAATGGTTCTGATGTTTGATGAGGAGAAATATATCTGTAAGTCTTCTTTTATGTAACCTACCTAGAAGCTATCAAGGCTAACGCGAGTAACTAGCCTTTAACATGGCTGGAGTCATAAAAGTTCGAGCGCCAAGCGGAAAAATTGGGCTTGCCGCCTGCTCTGCAGTCTTGATCAATCATTTCAAAACACAAGCTGCCTAGTTCTTGAAACCGGATCAGATACAAATAATATTTCTGTCCTCGAGCATCATCACATTGCTACCTCCACAAGATTAAATACAGGAAAGAATGGAGTTTGCAAATGAGTATTCCGAGCAAACGAGAGCCATGCTTCATTTCCTTATGGCTCTATATGCGAATGATCCCGGTCATGTAACTAGGTTACGTGTACCGTTTGTGCCTCATTCGGGTATATCATTACTACCCTATACGTAGTTAATACAATCAATGATTACAACCGAATACAACCAGCACTTACGTGATATACGTAATGGTGTCCCGTATTCAAAGTGAATCGACAATATCTGAGGAGAATGATATTGCAAAGGCATGACTCCCGGATTTGTATGATTTATCTAACCAACCACCCACCCCCCTCCCCCTGAATAAATAAATCAATGTAAAGTCAGAGTATGTGCTTGTTTTGTTAGCTTTCAGCATCATAAACTTCATTGTTAATATCTTCTGGATAACTCTTCCTTGTCGTAATACCGACTCCAGCACATTCAAATCAATAACACTTTCTTTGAGAGGAAGCGCGTCACTCTCTATCTTCCTATTCCTGATTCTTCCTATTCCTGATCCACCTTGCGCACTCATTTGCTTCCTACTTAACCCATGACCCTACTGGTCCCTTCCCGAATGCTTAGGAAAAGGACATTTCACAATCAATTTGCCCATGGGGCTTTTCTTAATGGACTGAAATAAGTGCGGTTTGATTTCTGGTCCCAAAATCGGGATCTCACCTAAGTCGAATATAGAAACCCCACCAATTTAGGGGTTGGTTATTCAGTGACAACGGTCCTAGTCAGGATCGCCGCCGTCTGGCATTTTCGTTACAATAGGTATCGGCTGTGTGGACTAGTAATCGTGTTTTATCGTGAATAATCTCCTATACTGGATGTTCCCTGCTTACCAATGACTCGATGAGCAGTTCCTGAACCTAAGAGCTTAAAGAAAGAAAAGATTACAGACAACTTCCACAAAGATTAAGCTCTTCTCTTTGGGCCCTGCTAAAAGGCTTCTCTGCCTGTGCAGATGTGATTTACAGTTGTGACCGTGATTCCTTACAAAGAACATACTTTCCCACCTCTAACTTTAGCAAGTTTATGATGTACACTTTTTTTTTGTAAGTATGGAAGGTATTTAGTTGGCTGGACTAAATCAGAGTTCGATTGAAGGTGGTTACTGCAAACTATTTTCTTCGTTAAATTATTTATACCCATTGTGCTCCTTATACACCTTGAACGCCTTGTACCCCCTGTACCCCCTGTACACCTTGTACACCTTGTACGCCTTGAGTGCCTTGTTTTCCATTCAACCCATCTCTTCCATCTCTTCCATCTCGTCCATCACGCCCATCACGTCCCCTAGGTCCTTCAGCTCCTCGTGGGCCTTGCTGCCCCTGGGTACCCCGCAAACCGTCTTCGCCCTGGGCTCCACGTAGCCCCGGTACGCCTTGCAAGCCGGGTGGTCCCGGATATCCATGTGCTCCTTGAGTGCCAGGGCTTCCATCAATACCAGGGACTCCTGGAACTCCCATTGGACCAGCCGGGCCTCTCTGTCCAACGTCTCCCGGCTGTCCAGGTGGTCCTTGTGGTCCAATATCTCCTTGTGGCCCCGGTAGGCCTGGCGGACCTCTGTATGACTGATGATAGTGTTTTCTCCTACGCAATCTCTGACGATAATAGACAATAAACAGTAATACCATCCCGGAAATAATACAACCTACTATAACTCCGATTGTAACTGCTGATGGACTATCTTTATTGCCATCGACTACCTCTTCACTGTGGGGAATGTATTGAGTCTGAGAAGTAGTCATGATGTTTTGTTCTGTTTCCGTAGCTTTTGCTCCACTTCCCAATGATATCGTAGTGGTATAGGTAGTATATTGTTTCGTTATACTAAGAGTGACTAAATATGCGGCACCTAGATCTCTCTCTTGTGGTGTAGGGTGATCTAGAGTTATCATTATTCAAACGCTCCCTATTCAAAGGGCAGTAATTTTAAATAAGTCCAATCCTTTGATGCAGTGAGGGCACACTCCTTCAAAGTTGCAAGATGGCCTAGCTGATATATACATGAAGTATGTAGCAAGACTCCAATTAAAGGTGTGGTACCAGATAGACTTAGCCATACTGAAGTAGTGCTCAAATATATCCCAGTATACATATTGTAAGTTTATCGTAATGCAGTTTCTGGTAATTTTCCAGGTCTTAGAAGAAGATTCAATAATACCATGCAAAAGGAGAGCGTATTGAAGTACACCATCAATGATGCAAGAGCATCCGATGGTGTGGTCATTGGTCCGGGAGTGAACGTCCTATTCCATAACCCCGCCCCACCGTACCTTTTCGGAGACGTGGACATTCAGGATTGGTTTCTGTACAGTCTTAGTCTAAAACGAGATGGCAGTAATGCTTACCGTGCAGCTTTTTCCGAACAGACTTGATAAAGCTAGGTTTACAAGTTCTGTATGACTGAAAGCGAGATTTTATAAGTTGACTTAATTATCGTTACTTTAAGGATGAAAGGCAGCCAAGAAGCGTAGCTTATCATAATACGGACTGATCTCAGATGTTCTGAAGGCACCGGAGAAATTCACGCTACTACCCTCCCTATCTCTATAGCGTTCTTGTTCTTATAATTTCAAATTCATGTAGACAGGACGCCGATGATATCTAAAGTTCTTCTCACTGTATTTCAATGCCAAATCGAAGTAACGATAAAGCGTATTCATTCAATGTTACTTACAGGGACGCCGAAAACGTATTCTATTTGTATGACCCAGTCAAAATTAAATAGGGTTCTTTCCTAGAGCGTGACTACGCAACTCACAAAGAAAATTGAGATATTTATTGTTCACTGTTTGCTCAAGAAAACAAATTTAAAGTCGACCTACGGTGTTATTAATGAATCATATCATAAGCTTGTTCTCGTACAGTAATGCTATCGAATTTCGAGGAAGTGCGGGCCCACAGTAAAGGATTTATTTTCAAATTTCCAAGCAACCTAAGAAAAGTCCAAGACTCCATACAGTAACAACGTTAAAAAAGTTTCATCGGGTAAAACAGACGTCATAAAACCGGTTCATATACTCTTGGCCTAGTCAAGAAACACATAAAATACCTGTTGCCTCAATCTACAGAGATACACAGAAATACCATCACCTCTCTTTGAACTTAACACAACATGTGGCCAGCGAACAGAAAAGCAACCCGGGCGGCAAAGACTGTGGAATTAACAGACTCTGACAGAGTGCGGATGCTCGTGCTTGAGACTGACCAGGTTTTTGATTCCACAGCTGAACGTAAAGGAACCTTTGGGCAAATATTCCATGACCTATTCGCCAAGGCTGGTGCAGAACATGATCCTAAGATAGAAATACAAACAACGATGAGGTTCATCGTTGAAAGTGAAGGTGGCAAGATTCCAGAGATGTCGGATCTCGATAATATTCAAGCCATCTTAATTACTGGAAGTAAATACGATGCGCATGGAAGTGATGAGTGGATCCTCAAGCTCTTAAAATGGATTCAGCGTATGTTAATCACATTCCCGGAATTCTGAGTTTTTCGCTATTCAAATTAATCAGATTCCAGATGTCTGGCAGACATATCCCGAGATTCGTTTCAGCGGTGTATGTTTCGGACACCAGATTTTGTGTCGAGCATTGGGATCAACAGTTGAGCCAACCAAGGGCTCCAAATGGGAGTTATCCTACACAGCTATCAATTTGACACCACTAGGCGAGGAATTGTTTCAAAGGAAATCGCCAATTCACCTTCACCAGATGCATCAAGACCATGTCATAAACGCCCCATCTTCAAACACTAGCAAACTTATTATGGATGACGAAGAAGTATATATTTGGGGAAGCTCAGATACAACTCCAATTCAGGGAGTTTATCTCAAAGACAGGTTATTCACTAGCCAGGGTCATCTTGGGTATGATGAGAAAATGGTAAGGAAGCATGTAGAGCATAGAAATGAAAAAGGCTTGGTTGAGAATGATACCAAAGTGGAGGAAGCAATTGAGAAATCTGGGTGGAAACATGACGGTCAGGTGGTCGCTAATTCTATCTTAAGATTCTTTCATGGAGATGATCGGGAACTTTCTTGATCTAGCATACACCTAGCCAAAGCACATGAATATTTTCGCGAATATTTTTGTGTTTCCTTTACACAAAGTTGGAGATTTACACAAATTTAGATATTGTTTTTTTAATTATCCATTATACAGTATACAACCCGACCACGACCCTACATGACCTAGTAAATTAAAACTAATCAGTGATATAGACGAAGATAACGCCCAGTTGAATATTTCACATACTATAATAGACTATGTAAAATTATGTAGGTATATGCGGTGCATTATACTGGCCGTCCGGTCTTTTGAATGTTGTCGAAAGCTTCAGCAATATTAATTTAGGTTCTCATACCACTTAGACACCCATTACTTTACTGCACTAGACATACTATTGATTATCTCGCATCTGAAGTTTGAGCAAACAGGCTGTGTGGATGCCTGTAGCCATCTCTGATATATACTCCATACCCACAGCCCACTTAAACTCAACGAAGAGAAGATTTCACGTAAGCCATTCCCCGTTGGAAATATTATATTCCAAGTTTATTTTAGCTCGGCCCTACTCGAAATTAAGTAAGGTGCATGAGTCTAATCCAGCATACTATTGTATTCAAAAGCCATGAGAGATTTTCCACCCAGCCCTAAGGATGAAAAGAAAAGTGCAGCGCTTAGCCTGGATGTCCGAATGGGGTAGGTCACTTGTGTATCTGTTGATTGCGATTATCTCAGACTACAATACTTCAAAGACAAGCTACTGAGATTTGACACTTGAGAGAATCGAGTCCACTAAGCTGGTCCTGGAGTTGTGCCGTCGTGTTCCGTACGCTTCTCGTTAACCTTATGTCCAGAAGAATCAACTCAGCGATCTTGTTTGCACTCGAATTGAACTATGGCATAGCCTGCCTTGATAAGCTCCATTTCACAATTCTTGCATACTACTCTCATATTCTAAGTGTACTTATTTTTCTTGCCACATTCATAGGACACTTTTGAACGCATTCATGACTATCCTCCGACATATCGGTCCATCCTTGCTCGTACACACCCCCACACAAGAACTTCTTCGTTTTCCAATAGCACATAATTGTGACTTCGGTTTGATGGCCGACTTTGATTACAAATATCTGAGCAATGCAATGGGGTTTTAAGAATGATGCTTCATTTTAGGCTCAATCAATACACGGTCCTAGCTCATTCGATAATAAACATATATGTCTATTGAAGAAGGGGTGAACTACATTACAAAGCTTGAGACTGACATTTCTAGTTGTTTACAATGATGTCAACTTAGCTGCTAGGGAGATGTAGCTCAAGACGAACCATCAGCTAGCGGAATGTCAAGTCTGGCCAATAGATGTCTATATTTTGAAATTTTACGAAAAAGAAAGAAGCATGAAGGTATTTTGATGGTAATCTGTACTGGTCTTAAACCACTCGATTGCATGCGTATACGGTCCAGCCCAATCGACGAAGCTCTTCATTTGGTGTTCCTAATGAGCTTCTTAAGCAGAGCGGTTGTGACAAACAACCTCAATGTTAATTCCAATGACAGGATCGAAAACGAACGCGGCATAATAACCGGGATGATAATGGTCTCTGGGACCAGGAGGGCCATTGCATGTAGCTCCAGCCTTCAATGCGGCGGCATGGAAAGTATCGACGTCGCCATTCACTGTACACTCATCAGTCATGAATTGCCAATCTAGATAGAGCTATGCAAGATGAAGTTATACAACATACCCTCAGCCGTGAAAGCAATATGGTTTCTCTTGAGAGCGAGTTCAAGTGTCTTTGCATCAACATCAGCGGAGTCCAAGCCCGTGAGCCAAAAATATGGGTGGAATTCGCCAAGTCCGACGACATTAGGAACAGGACGTATGATTTCTTTGAATCCTGCTAGGGAGGTAGTGAGGAAGGTAATGAGCCCCTCGAACTTGGACTGCGGGACTGCGAGGCAAAAGTGATCGATTGGCATAGTTGTCTTTTGGTGTTTCGGATCAAGTTGTAGTTTTTATTCCCCTTGGAGTAGTTCGAATATTGTTGTGAACTTCGAGACTTTGACGTAATTAATTAAATCAACTCGTTAAAACGGAAGAACGAGGAAGCTACCCCTTTATACTTTGGGACCGACAGATACTCACGAGGCTATTGGATGTCGGGAGTTGTTGTTTATGCAGCGAAGGATCCGTAACCTGGTATCCTGTTCCACAGCAGGGGCGCACTTTAACTTTTCCCGTGAGATGATAATTGGAAGGCGCGACGCCGATTCAACGCCAAAAAACGTGACTCATAGTCAAACCACAGGCTTTAACCAAACAGGAGCGGATGATATTCTTGGCTCCGGCATTTTCTGTTCTCCGAAGTCCATAGTGGTAAATGGCTATCTCGGCCTCCAGCTATGTTTTTGGGATGGACATTGTACACTCCTCTCTGCAGCCCCAATAGCGTAGTGATATTACTAGAACATAGGTCAAAGTTAATTTGTCTTTACCCACCCGGATTCAAGAACTTATAAATAGCTCACTACCCGTACTCCGCTTTTTGATATAGCGGAGTTGGTTTGGGGAATAGCTTTGCAATTAGTTGTGAAGTAAAAGAAACAATCAATGGATTAACACTACCACTTGGATGCCACCAGGATTACTCGATATGATATTGCTTTGAGCTTTATGAATAACCACGATAGCACGAATAGACATCATCTAGTCTCAAAGAGAGCGAGGTGAGTAATCAACTATGATATTTTGCGATACACATAATACGTCCGCTGTTGTCAACATATGTAGTTTAGGTGTTACCTAGAGGTGGACTCGGCTTTGTAGGAGTATATAGATGAAAATTATGTCGCATATATTTTATTGTCCACTAGAGCCATAATTCCATCATATGCTTAATCTACTCGAAGACTTTCTTCCAGACCCACAATGACCGAGAGTTAGTATAACTTTTCATTCCAGTCATGCCCCATTCACTACCAATACCGCTAGATTTGTGCCCACCGAATGGAACATTTGGAGCAACATCAAAATGTGAGTTGACCCAGACGCTGCCAGCGGATAGTTCTCTAGCCAGTCGTTCTCCACGTGCAAGATCCTTTGTCCAGACTGATGCTCCTAGCCCGGTTTCACCACTGTTGGCTCGCTGCAGCACATCTTCTTCGTTGGACCACTTCAACATAGGAACAATAGGCCCGAACGGCTCCTCAGTGACAATACGAGAATTCTCTGGCGGGTTATCTATAATTGCTGGAGTAATGAAATATCCCTTGGAACTCTTCCTGACTCCTCCTGCAAACGCTACAGTCCAAGAGCATTTGCCTATCTCCGAATACAAGTCTTTCACCTTTTCATATCTTACTTGGTTTAGTTCATTTCTAAGATTATTGGATTAAGATTGGCATAACTTACTGCATGCTATTCTGCAACGGACCAACAATGACATCCTCCTCAAACCCATCTCCGGTCTTGATCGTCTCAGCAAACTTCACCATCGCATCTCGGAACTGATCATAGATCTTCTCGTGCACATAAAGGCGTTTCACAAGCATGCAAATTTGTCCAGAATTCAAGAAAGCAAGAGTGGTTATCTTAGGGACGATCTTGTCGACATCCACATCCTCACAAACGATTGCTGGGTCATTTCCTCCAAGCTCAAGAGTAATGCGTTTTAATGTTTTGGCACAACTCTCCATAACCTTTTTCCCGGTTGCGATTGACCCTGTGAAACTGATCTTGTCTATACCGGGATGCTCCGTCAACATCGGGCCTAAATCATCACCGCCACTCAAAACCTGAAACACGCCAGGTGGAAAGATAGACATGCCAATCTCTCCGAGTTTAAGATCACAATACGGCGTAAACGGGGAGGGCTTCATAATGAAAGTATTTCCTGTAAGAAGTGCAGGACCAACTTTTCCTAACCCAAGGAGAACGGGCCAATTCCAGGGAACAATACCACAGCAAACTCCGATGGGTGGGAAAGTTTGTACAATCCTCCGTTCGTCATTCTCATCGAGTAGCTCGTCTTTGACTTCCATTTTCGCAAATGTTCTCAGCCATTCCAGGGACAGGGTGAGCTCGGTGTTAGCAAGACCTATAGGCTTCCCTTGTTCTTTGACCAGCAATTTCTCAAGCTCGCCTTGGTTGGCTTCGATGGCATCGGCGAAATCCAAAAGTAGGTTTGCTCTTTCTTTGAAGCTAGTTTTAGACCATGTCTTGAACGCCACTCTGGCATATTCTACAGCCTCGTCTACATCTGCATGCGTTGCTACAGGAACTTCATATAAAGCTTCTGCGGTAGATGGGTTGATGGAATGGCGAGTTTTCGTAGTGGCTATAATTTTATTATTGATAATATTGCCAGCGAATGTCTAATATGCACAAAACAATTAATCAATTATGAAAGTACGTGTATTCATAGCCTAACTCACTGTCATATCTATAATTGCAGCCATTGTAAGAGAATTCAATTTGATCCACCGAAATACTTATTGGTGGTAGAGCTAATACTACTGGTGAAACTCTTGCAACACTAATAGAAAGATCCTTTGTGTAGTGGTGATTAATATCTGAATGTCGACCCAAGTGGACCAAGTTATTGTCAGAAAGAGAAAATGAGAAGGGGAAGTGTTGGGGCGGGGTTGATATAGTTTGGAGTTGTGCTTGCTTGGCTCACGCAAACATGCTTACACGAAAACTACAAACTCAAACCTCACACTGGTTGAAAAATGTCTCACTTAGAGCTAGTCTCAACAAGCTTAAGATTTAACCTAGACATGAATTTCCAACCTTTTCTGTTGAACAGGCCTCCAGGTCTCCAAGTCGCAAGCTGGCCATGTCGCCTCTATTTCTTGTTCCGCACTTCTCGGTGCTGTAGCAGTCAAATGAAGTTCATCACGGAGAAGATGTTCACTGATATATTTCTAATTTACCACATTTCCAACGGTCAACTGCAAGAGTGGCAGTATGTATTTATCTTCGGGTGCCGATAAAAGACTCCAGCAACAACTATTCACCTCGTGATTTCTCATGGTTCTTGGCTCTGCTATGTAGCTTGCTGAGTAACAACATGGTTGCGTTGAACCTGGAATTTGATTATTCACAGAGGCAACGCACCTTGTTAAACAAAACCAGAAATATTTTACTCTATATAAGTAGGTATTTGATATTGCTTAAATGTGTGCACTAGGGATGTATTAGATGGTGAGAGAAACATTCTAGCTAGGACAGTGATGTTGGAATTAGTGAATGTAATAGTTTCAATTGATCCAGTGATGAGAGCTTACATTTAACTTGGAATCGCGGAGCAACCAAATGTTCAACTTCAACTTATGGATGGTGTGATATATGGTTGACTCAGATTATAACTCGAACTGAACGTGAAATAGCTATATTAATTGATGAAAATAGTCTATATTGGCACCCAAATATCCAAAGTTAATCCAGCAATACAGTCCAGAGATATGACACAAGCCAATGAAGTAAAACGACAGGCTCTAGGAGATCTAACGTAAAAACGCGTCGTGAAATAAGACAAGTTTATCGTGTTGTAGAGAGTGGAGGCTCAACGTGCTGCTTACATAATCGCTTTGAAGCTCCACAGGCTCCACCATCTTGACCTCGACTTCAACTCTCCCGAGTCCAAAATCCCCCTAAAGCACTTCAATTGCCACAATGACAGTCACCGAAGCAATTAAATCTGCCGTTGGCATTGAGCCCACCGCTCCTCGTCGTACGCTCCCATCTTCTAATCCCAATTGAGCATTCCTAACCTCTAGCAGTCGCAACCCGAGAAGAGATGAGTGATGCGAAATTGCCGCTCGCCTACAGAGACAGCTGCGCCAATCTTTTAATCCCACTGAATCGCTGTCGGTACGAGGAGTATTATCTGCCATGGAAGTGCGAGGTACGTGATCAATAGCTTTAATGATATGGGATGGGCAAGCAGAGAGGTGGAGGTGATTTGAGGAAAGGGCTAACTTTCAACATAGACAGAGAGACACAGCTATGAGAAATGTCAATACGTCGAATTCAAGAAGAGAGTGGCGAAGATGGATGAATTGAGAGCAGCGAAGAATGGGGAGAGAAGCAATTGAGGGAAAGGATGGAAGTATAGGCTGTACTTATTCACGAAATACAATATGGAGTCTTGGGAAACCTGCAGTCTTGTTTACTCCGATAGGATCGTGCTTCTATATGAATGACGTCTCTGTTTGTGGTAAGCATACCTGTTTAGTGAAATAGGAATATTCGGGAGTATTGGAACCATGATGTTGCAAGTAAGCAATTCATCAATGACAACATAGAGTGAGCTGCAGCCTCTTTTATTGATGTAGGTATTCGGACGATCTACTAATGATAGATCCGAAGTGTGAAGGGCAATCGTCAAATCAGTGTCAGTCACGATGTCGACTCCCTACAGCCCTCTTTCGGGGTGGATCCTCACAATGCCTTCCAGATGAACAAGACCTGCTTTGACACCATCAACAATGGTTACATGCTCTGCTTTGTCCTCTCCTAGCTCCTCAACAATAGCTTCTCTCACCCAATCCTCCATTCCAGCCATTCCAGCACATCCAAGAATCACCACCTTGCAGTCGCCTCCGCTAATGAGGCTCTTAGTCGCATCTTTTACTTTATGGCTCACCGTACTCTGGTCGACGATATGGAGCTCGGTTGCACTAAGTCCTGTCGTCCTAACGCCTTCAAATACACGTAGGTGGGTTCTGTCACTTACTCCTAGAAGCCCTAAAACCCCGTCCGTCAACGCTCCATCCCAGTAGCTACCTGTGCTGATTATACCAAATGTAGGGTATGAGGTGTTTTTTCCTTGCAGCGGAAGTGACATTAAAGCAGAGCCAATACTAGCTTCAAATATTCCCATCACAGGTATTGAAGGTTTGACCTGCAGAGGGTTAGCCCTTCTTCTCGAGGTGGCATTAATGACAGCTGTTTACATTCTCTCTAATCCGAGTGACCAAGGGATGGACGCTGTAACACGCTACGAGGAAAGCGTCAAATTTATCCAGATCACCGATTGCTACCAGGTCTCTGTCATAAAGCGTTAGAAGCTACGGTCCAACTTTCCAACACTTCATCGGATAGTTGAAGCTTCACATTCCGTGAGTATGCAACTAAAATGCTTACTTTATTACAACATCTGCACTCTCGGCCGCATCTTCATTGCTATTTATACTAGGTGGACCAGACGGTGCCGTGTAGAAGCTTATTTCGAATATGGCAGATTTACCTAGGGAGCGTACCATTTCTAGAAGACTATTGGTCATATTCTGAGTAGAATTCGGGTTTATGATGAGGAGTCTAGTGATGTGGTCAGTCTATCACATCTTGTGAGAAGAAACAGCAATGAGAGGTCCAAGCATAACACTGTTAGTTTCCAGAGTTGAGTCATGATACAGAGGAAGTAAACTTAAAAAAAGGGAAATAAACTATGGTGTTGTGTGATCTCATACCTTTTTCGTGAAAGTCGTGGCATTGTTGAAGTAAACATATTCTGTTAGGTCGATTTGATTGGGTTCGTGGGTGACTTGTTATGAAGAATGAGCTCCAGCTAGAGTTGAAATTTATATGTTTCTATTATTCCAAAACACGAAGAAGACTCACGTAATTGATCGATATATCATCCTATCTCCAGATTGCAACCTTCAGCCTTGTCTACCGCCTCGGCCTTGCCCGCGGGGGGTATCACGTGATTGTATATTGACTTGAGGCTGAGTCGTCACCGCATCCGCATTGCACCCCACCAAGGCTTCAACATCAGGAGGCTGGCTGCCACCTCTTTCAACTGATTATACGACTACAAAACACCCCCAAGAGCTTTCAAGATGGCATCTGAACCTCCAATCGGTAAGGATCAGCTACAGGAGGATCCGCAAGCAATAGTATACTGACCTCCCCAAATAGTTCTGGACGGAGGAACTGGTTTCCTCAAAGTTGGGTATGCAGCACAGGTATGTTGTTCCGCTCCAATTTTACAACTAGCCACAGGTGCAGGCTGATTCCTGGTATAGAATTTCCCTGAATTCCAATACCCTTCCATAGTTGGACGGCCCATTCTACGATCCGAAGAAAAAGGCAACGATGGACTAGTAATAAAAGATATCATGTGTGGAGACGAGGCGGCTGCTGCGAGAACCATGCTTCAGATCAGCTACCCCATGGAAAACGGAATTGTTAAGAAGTGGGACGACATGCAACATCTCTGGGACTACACTTTTGGAGAGAAGATGAACATTGACCCAACCGGCCGCAAGATCCTGCTTACCGAACCTCCAATGAATCCTCTGAAGAACAGGGAGAAGATGTGCGAGGTCATGTTTGAAAGGTATCAGTTTGGAGGTGTATATGTAGCTATTCAGGCAGTACTGGCACTTTATGCTCAGGGTTCGTAGGCTTCTTTCTTAGCTGGATGCCGAGCTGACATATTTTAGGTCTTAGCTCGGGAGTAGTTGTTGACTCTGGGGATGGAGTCACCCATATCGTGCCTGTGTACGAATCGGTTGTTCTCAACCACCTGACTCGTCGTCTAGATGTTGCTGGACGAGACGTAACACGCAACCTGATCGCACTGCTATTACGTCGTGGATACGCGTTAAACAGAACAGCGGATTTTGAGACCGTACGCCAAATTAAGGAGAAGCTATGTTACGTTTCATATGATCTGGAACTCGATCAAAAGTTAAGCGAAGATACCACTGTTCTTGTAGAAAGTTATACACTCCCTGATGGACGTGTTATTCGAGTTGGAAGCGAACGTTTCGAAGCTCCTGAATGTCTATTTCAACCACATCTTGTAGATGTCGAACAACCTGGTATCGCCGAATTTCTTTTCAACACCATCCAAGCGGCCGATGTTGATGTACGCTCGTCACTTTTCAAAGCCATCGTTTTGTCTGGAGGTAGCTCTATGTATCCTGGTCTTCCCTCACGGCTTGAGAAAGAGCTGAAGCAATTATGGCTTACGAAAGTGCTACATGGAAACCCCGAGAGATTAAGCAAGTTCAAGGTTCGTATTGAAGATCCTCCAAGGAGAAGACACATGGTGTTCCTTGGAGGAGCAGTATTAGCGAATATTATGCAGGGCAAAGATGAAATGTGGATCTCAAAAGCGGAATGGGAGGAGGAAGGACCTCGCTGCCTGGAGAAACTAGGACCTAGATAATGGGAAAGGCGTTCTAGTCTCTATCTTTAGTAATTTAGCTGTGTGCTAAATATATCAGCTTCCCTTCATCAACACAACTCTTCTTGCATTTTGCATGGTTACGCTAGCCATTCTTTAGAATTTGTTTAGTCCTTGACATAATGTGGCCATCTCTTCATAAGTTAATTGCGATGTTGACTACTTCTTTTCCACAATTTTTAGATCTTTACATGATGCGACAATTGCTGTCCAGCTTCCGAGCCTTAACCTTAATTCTGATCTATAAACAACTTTTCGGAAGAGTGACGAACAAATTGTTTATATTCTAGTAGTTGCAGATCAAATTCATCACCTCTTCCTTAGACAAGTTTATTTACCAATTCTAACTTGATCGTTGTCAATCTCGTCATTTTTCATACATACACTGTTATGGCATTTATCGTGACCGCCTGGCAGAATACCAGTAACTCACAACCACCAGCTTACAGGAGGTGATCAATTCGCCAACGTCGTTATTGTCTTCAAGTCTTACATTACTGTACTTCTGTTTTAGCGCTGTGCCATGCATATAAAACGGAACATAGCGTCCATTCCAAGTAGATGTCCATCCGGAGGTTGAAGGATGGCTGGATCGTGTTTACCGGCTAACATTTTCCGAGCCAACATCCAGCTCTTCTCTTGAGTATGTTCCATTCATACGTCGCTTTGTCCGCAGGTTGTCCATCGGGATTTCTCATTTGCATTCATTCATCAACATGCCTTCCCTTTTCGTGATCGGTCACCTAAAAACTTCAGGCGGCGCAGCTCGAAAAACTGTTATTGATGCTCTTACCTCCGTTTCCAAGTACTCCGCTGTCCATGAACCCGGAGTATATAAATTCTGCGTTGCTCTTCCTAGAGATGGAGATAACAAATCGGTCTTTGCAATTGAAGAGTAGGTGTCCCTTCACACATATGGCATATTTCTCACGCATCACAGATATGCTGATCAAGCGGCAATGGATAAACATATGGCATCCTCTGCGGTCGCAGAACTACTCAAAATCTTTGGTTCAGACCCAAAATTATTTGTAGAGGCGCCAGCTATTTATGGTCTTCCAACTAAGCTTTCTCCATCTGCTAGCTTTACTCGTCGCGCGCTAGCTACGCTATCCGATCCGTACATTATCTTTGCAAACTTCGAATATAAGGCTGGAACAACTGGTTACGCTATACAAGGATGGAATGATACAGTAGCACATGCGGAGCAGAGTGAAAAGGGTACATTGAGTTTTACAAGCATAGAGGACGCCGAGAAGGGATGGGTAAGGACTGTCGAGGTGTATGGGGATATGGATTTTCTGGGGCCGGTCATGGGAAAACGGAAAACAATACAGGAGAAGCGATATCAAAACGGAGACCTATACACAGAAAGAAAGGAGGTGTGGGAGTTGAAAATGGTTGCTGGATATTTATATAAAGAGCAAAATAAGTCGTAAGTTCAGTTTATATGTTGGACTTAGTAGATTACCATGTCTAGAAACGAGACTAACTACTTCTAGGCATCTCTAAGTAGCTTTTGGGATATAATGGACGATTAAAGTGTCCAGCCCATATCACTTTCTTTTTCCAGTGCAACAATTGAGTGTTTCTCTTTTTAAGTCACCATTGTTATTTATTGGTACAGTAAAGTTTCATTCCCATGCTGCGGTAAGGTCAAACAGATAAGACGCATAGTAGGGATTTGTACGGTTGGTGGTTTTTGTCCGAAGGAATGGAAGATTTTCGGACTTGAATATGGCAATATGGCAAATTCCATCTTCAATCTCCAATCACGGCGCTCTATGTATGACCATTCCCAGCATCACTTTCCGTCTAGTCTGATTGTCGTCCCATGATTATAAATCCAACAATCACATGTAAATCCTCCGCAATACTCACTAGTCGACCATATCCAGTACTTCTCCGTATTCATTTCTCTATAACATTAACAGCAACTCTTGATCCGCTCTTGGCTCAGGCATTAGAGTGAGACTCCCTGATCGTGTTAAGGATACAAGTGAATTTACTGTGCCTTCTAGCTGCGAAAAGGTGGTTGGCGTAAACAATACCTTCTTCGTCTCTTCCTCAGTCATATCCTAAGCAGCATTTAGGCATTCACAGCTGCGATGACTGAGTATCGGCTGGTTTGGGTGATCAAAGAATGATCCAGCGGTCGAACTTGTTTCGCCTATTGCTTCTCGCAGCAGTCGAGGCGTTCAAGAACTTTGCATTATAACCCTCTCGAAGGCATTTCCAAGCCCCTTTTCCATCATCCATGCTTCCAAGGCTTTCATGTCACCCCTATTGACACGCTTTCCCTTCTTCCCTCCAAGAAAGTCTGTGATTTCTGTCATATTATCAAAGCATCTCTCAATTGGAGCATTTTCACCGCCTTCTCTATACCTCTCGCTGACCTTTTTTTGGTGACTAGGAATGTCGCCCCAAGAATTCATTTTGATGTAGTTCATGTAGGTGTCAATATTGACTGACACACCTTCTACACAAAGTACACCTGGTTTTCCCGCAAGAACAAATCCTGTAAGCTTATAGTCGGCAGCATATCGAACCAGATCCGTTCTTTTCTCCCGCGTTGAAAGGGATGGGAAATAGAAGAAGACCCTAACCAGAGCCTGATTAGAGATAGAGGCAGTTCTATGACTTTGTTTTGCGTCATTTGGAGATATCTCCGGAATTCCGAATTGTGTCGTCGGATCCTGCAAATATTCGAGAGCTCCAAAAAGATCATCATCAGGCATATGGCTAGACAGTGCGCCAACTTCGCCACGAGACAGCCAAGGTGGCTGGCGGATAGCGTAGGAGAATGAAGGCGGCTCAGAAGGATCAGCAAAAGGTGAGTAAAGAGGAACAAACACCTTTAGCTGGATGGTGCGATTTTGAATTTGAAGGAAAATCGATATTGTAAAGTGTACGTTGGGAGGTAATGCATCCAGAGTTGAGCTCGATGTTGAATCGCGAAGTCTTGTCAAAACTTCACTTGTCTCGCTTGGGACTTCTACCTCTCCAGTGCCGGGAAACATGTTGAGTACAAGATCTATTATGGCCAGTTGTGCATCTAAGATATCATCTGGCAGAGAAAAACACAGTGCATCTGTTCGAGCCATGGTGATATGTGTGGAATGGGCGTCATCAAAAGTTGAGCAGGACTGTTGAAAGAAACTTCCTGGTTAATGCTCCTGTTAATAGAGTAGGTGTGATGTCAGGGAGCCGTGAATGTTAGTAGCGGAATTTTATTGACTTCACGCGCTAAACCTGAAGGTAACCCACCATGGACCTATATTCCGTAATTTCAGAGGAAAATGATGGGTTCGTTTTATATGATGTTATGAATGATATTGTTAGTGACAACATGTAACCTCACACTGATCATAAAACTATCTAATTGGTGTAACTCTACAGGAGGCTTCAGGTGTCGGACTTCTAGTCCAATGAAAAGCGGGGAGCTATATACGCGAATACGCGTATCTGATGCCGATTAGAGACCAGAAAATGATAAACTATTCCATGTTATATACTTCTTCTTCAAGCTTCAATTTCCCACATCCTTTATCAACTTCTTTCACCACACCCTACTGTAGTGTGTTTAGATACGGGGTATGTGCATCTCAGGCTATGGATAAACGGCCGCGAAGAACCCACAAGAAGTCAAGAGCTGGATGCTCACAATGTAAAGCACGTCATATCAAGGTAAACGCTGCCTTTACTTGTCCCAAAGCACATGTGATTCTTATCCAAACGACTTTCAATTACTTTGTGGTTCAGTGGTGGTCTAGAGAATTTTCCTCTTCGATGGTCCTATAACGGGGCCTTATCGCGGAAATAATGTTTCTGACAATCCTCGACTATATGCTAAATCCTAAGAATACAATTGAAGTGGCCTTCAGAGATTTCCTTGGGGAAAAGCACTCCGTTCTCTTAAGACATTTTCTATTATTAGGGTTGCAATCCAAGCTGATTAATTTACTACATGAAGTGCGATGAAAGCCGCCCCGAGTGTCTAAATTGTATAAAAGTAGAGCGCTCCTGTCAGTACCACACAGCCAGCACATCACCTACATTGGCAATCGCACCGAAAATCCGTCAAGAAATAGCCCAGGACACACCATTTATTCACTGCCGCGCTGCTTCTGTACCTGAGGTCGAGGTAGGACTTGAGACTGTTGAGACAGAACGCTTAGCCACGAACGATGTCACATCTTCTGAACGTTGCCAGCAATGGTGTATTAATATGCTACATTTAGAGTTGTTTCACCATACTTCCAATTTAACTTGCCCAAATATTGCAAGAGGATATCCTGAATCTCGAATTAATACCGCTTTAAGCAACCCCTTTCTCATGCACGAACTACTGGCCGTTAGTACACTACATCTAAGCACTGTTCGTTTAGCACATAATAAATACTACATCAATGAAGCTGTAAAGCTTGAGATTGTGGCGCTTTCACTTTTTAACACATTACCTCATGGATGGAACTCCGCAAATCCTATCCCGGTCTTTCTCTTCTCCTCTTTCCTAGGGATCCATATACTCTTTCATACTCTGCTCTTTCGCCCAGGAGACTTCAGCACTTTTATTGATCATTTTGTTGAACACATTCGCCTACGTCGCAGCGTACCTCCAGGACTCCAGGTATCGTGGAGCTACTTAATGGGTGCTCAAGTATCATCAATGCTGCCATTCAGGAATGTCGAAACCTTAGAAGATTCTGC
>Ga0247808_10000481_pt1 | contig 19609 bp, 20 predicted proteins | sample UWRJL089202R1_FD_179914 | JGI IMG/M metagenome (GOLD analysis project Ga0247808, IMG submission 179914) | Plant litter microbial communities from Arlington Agricultural Research Station in Wisconsin, United States - UWRJ-L089-202R-1 | ecosystem: Environmental > Terrestrial > Plant litter >... | reverse complement strand
ATCTGAACGTTTTTCCATTTTCTTCCACTATTTCGCCGCCACTTTCGTCGTGTCCGGCAAACATACCGCCGAGCATTACGAAATCTGAGCCGCCACCGAAAGCTTTTGCCACATCGCCGGGAACTTTGCAACCGCCATCGCCAATGATTTGTCCGCCGAGACCGTGCGCTGCATCAGCACATTCTATGATGGCAGAAAGTTGTGGATAACCAACGCCGGTTTTTACGCGTGTTGTACAAACTGAACCAGGACCAATTCCCACTTTGATGACATCAGCACCAGCCAAAATCAATTCTTCCACCATTTCGCCGGTTACAACGTTTCCGGCGATGATGATTTTATCCGGGAAATTTTCTCTTGCTTTTTTTACAAATTGAACAAAATGTTCGGAATAACCATTCGCCACATCAATGCAAAGAAATTGAATCTTCGGATTGGCGTCCAGAATGGTTTTTATTTTCTCTTCATCTGCTTTCCCAGTTCCCGTGCTTAGTGCAATGTATTGGTAAAATTCGTCTGATTTTCCATTCAGGAATTGATTCCATTCTTCAACTGAGTAATGTTTGTGGATGGCTGTGATTATTTTTTCTTTGGATAAGGCTTCTGCCATTTCAAAAGTTCCTACGGTGTCCATATTCGCAGCAATCAATGGAACGCCGCTCCATTTTTTCTGGGTGTGCAGAAAAGTGAATTCTCTTTCTATCGTAACTTCTGAACGGGATTTGAGTGTGGAACGCTTCGGGCGAAACATCACATCTTTGAACCCTAACTTGATTTCGTTTTCTATTCGCATACTTCAAAATTAGCAATTATTTTTTTGAATATAGGGTTTAATGATGTTGATTTTTGGCTAAGAAGATTGTTTGATGACCACTGTTGATTGGATGCCAAATCTGCAGCCCGGCCTGAGTGGAGCTCATTTTTTGCGGATTGCTCTCATTTGTTTGGAACTGTAAATTTTCTGGCAAAAAATAGCGGGAACGGAGGACGGAAAAAGCTGCCCAAAATATTCAAATAAGAATTTCTATTTTTGTTAAAGATGAAACACCTCGTTATTATTGGTCTTGTAATTCCTGAGCCAGCTTCTACTGCAGCTGGTCATCGGATGATGCAGTTGATCCAGCTTTTTTCTGAAGCAGATTACAAAATCACTTTTGTGACAGCTTCAAATAATGTAGAATTTTCAGAAAAAATTGAGATTCAGAAGATTGAAATCAATAATGAGAGTTTTGATGAGAAAATTAGAATTCTGAATCCTGATGTTGTTCTTTTTGACCGATATGTGACGGAAGAACAATTCGGCTGGCGCATTTCTGAGAATTGTCCGAACGCTGTGAAAATCATTGATACGGAAGATCTTCATTTCTTGAGAGAAGCCAGAAAAAAGGCTTTTTTTGAAAAAAGAATTGTTGAGAAAAAGGATTTTATTAATGATATTTTTGTTAGGGAAATTGCTTCGATTTTGCGTTGTGATTTGTCTTTGATTATTTCGGAATTCGAATATAAATTGTTGGTTGATGATTTTAAAATCAATCCAAATCTGTTGTTTTATGTTCCGTTTTTAACTGATAATTTTGAGAAAAGCAAAACACGTTTTAATGACAGAAGACATTTTGTCAGCATCGGAAACTTCCTGCACGAGCCTAATTGGCAAACGGTTTTGAAATTGAAGCAAATCTGGAAATCAATTAAAAAGAAACTTCCGGAAGCCGAGCTTCATATTTATGGTGCTTACACGAGTCAAAAAGTTTTGGAACTTCATAACGAGAAAGAAGGTTTCCTGGTAAAAGGAAGAGCAGATTCTGTGGAAGATATTTTTAATAAATCTAAAGTTTTGCTCGCGCCAATTCCATTTGGAGCAGGATTGAAAGGGAAACTTTGGGAAAGTATGAAATTTGGATTGCCGAATGTAACTACATCAATTGGAGCTGAAGCAATGCACAAAGATCTTCCTTGGAATGGTTTTATTGAAGATTCTGATGAGGTTTTTGTTGATAAAGCTATTGAACTTTATCAAAATGAAACTGTCTGGAATCAGGCTCAGGAAAATGGTTATGAGATTTTGGAATCTGTTTTCAGGAAAGATTTGTTTTCGGATTCTTTCATTAATAAAGTCTCGGAAATAACTGATAACCTGGAAAACCAAAGAACCGAAAATTATCTTGGAAAAATCCTGCAGCATCATCAACTGAATTCGACAAAATATATGAGCCGCTGGATTGAGGAGAAGAATAAGAAAACTAACTAAAACTGGAAATTATGCAAACTTGTAAAAATTGTGGACATCGTTTTGAAGGGAAATTCTGTAATAACTGCGGACAAACTGCGGATACGGAAAGAATTGATTTTCATTTTTTGAAGCACGAGATTCCGCATAGTTTTTTTCATATAAATGCCGGACTGCTTTACACCAGCAAACAGATGTTTATCCGTCCGGGACATTCTATCCGGGAATATCTTGAGGGGAAAAGAATTAAGCATATACAGCCGCTTTCTTTCATTTTGATCTTAGCGGGATTCTATATTCTGCTTTGCCACTGGTTTCATCTCAATCTTTTCACATTGTCCGATGAGCAGGGATCCAAAATTGTGCTGAACCACAATTCCACCAGTTTTGATGAGTACCTGCTGAAGAACTTTGGTTGGCTGACACTTGCAACGATTCCTTTTTACACGATAGGAACGTTTGTCTGTTTTTATAATAAGGGATATAATTACACCGAATATTTCATTCTGAATACTTTCAAAGCAGGGCAGAGGCTGCTAATTCAGATTGTATTTTTGCCATTTATTTTCCTGATCAAACATTCTCTCAGCATCAGCAATGTTGTTCTGGTTATCTACCTGATTGATCTTGGACTTAATTTTTGGACGAATATTCAGTTCTTTAATTTTATGAAACCAATAAATGTTATCATTAGATCTCTTCTGAGCCACGTTATTCTAATCATTTTGTTGATTCTTATTGTTGCTTTGTTATTAGCGTTTGGAATACTTACCTGATCAACATAGAAATAATAGAAAGTACACAAAAACAAAAAACCATCACATTTCTGTGATGGTTTTGCTCCTCTTGCTGGGCTCGAACCAGCGACCCTCTGATTAACAGTCAGATGCTCTAACCAACTGAGCTAAAGAGGAATGTTTCTTTTTGCTTTAAGCGTGTGCAAATATAGAAACTTTTTTAAAAACTCCAAAACTTTTTTTGAAAGTTTTTTTAATTTTTTCAGCTCACAGCTTGCACTATCAGCTTAACTATATCATTTCCAAATATTAACGCCATCAGTCCTAATAAGAAAATCACACCCACCATTTGTGCATTTTCCAAAACTTTCTGTGGAACAGGTTTTCTCGTGATGATTTCCCACAATGTAAACAGAACGTGACCGCCGTCTAAGCCCGGAATCGGAATCAAATTAAGGAATGCCAGCCAGATAGAAAACTTAGCTGTAAAAGACCAGAACTGTTGCCAGTTGATAGAAAGATCACCGTCTTTGCTCTTATCCACGTGCATATTGTTTACAATCGCAATTGGTCCGCCTACTTTTTTATAGCCCTTAATCGTTTTATTAAAGATCAATTTGAACTGTTTTACCTGATAAGTCAAACTTTCAATCGTTCTTGTATAACCTCTTCCAATAGATTCACCAAATGTATAATGATTTAAAGTAATCATCTTTTTGTAATCTTTGAATGAGCCAACCCCAATCTTTCCATCTTTATCCACTGGAATTGACAATGGAATCTGCGTCTGTCCACGATCAACTATCAACTCTACTTTTTTGCCAGCTTTCTTTGAAACAATAGGCGCCAGTTCATCGTAATAATCAATTTTCTGATTATCAATACTCACGATTTTATCTCCAATCTTAAGGCCTGCATCCAGAGTTGATTTTTGAATGATTGTATCCACAGTCGGAGCAATTCTCGGCATCAGGAATGCTTTTGGAGTGCTTTCTTGCAAAACCAACGCTTTTCCTTCGTCGCTTGTCGGGAAAGTCACTTCTTTTCCGTTTCTCAAAACAGTTACGTTGTCGCTTAATAAAACATCCAAAGATAATTTATCAAAATCCTTTTGCGTTTTACCGTCAACTTTTAAAATTTTATCGCCGTTTTCAAAACCCATTTTCAATGAAGGTTCAGAATAGTACATTTTGCCACCAAGTTTCTCGGTGTCATAATTTTCCTCGCCATAGAAATACGACAAAGACCCGAAAATCAACCACGCCAAAAAGAAATTCACCGTTACACCGCCAAGCATAATGATTAGCCTTTGCCAAGCCGGTTTCGCACGGAATTCCCAAGGCTCTGCCGGTTTTTTCAATTGCTCGGTGTCCATACTTTCGTCCACCATTCCGGCAATTTTTACATAACCTCCGAAAGGAAGCCACCCGATACCGTACTTCACACCTTCGTGCTTTCTCCAATCCGAATCCGGAAGTGTAGAAACATCAATTGGCTGAAGAACTTTTTTACCGTCTATTTCAACCTCTTCTTCAGTAGGATCGTTTTTCGAAAAGAATCTATATTGCCATTTTCCATTAATCTTTTTCATTGCGAAAACGGAAAAATACGGATCGAAGAATAAAAAGAATTTGTCTACTTTGGTTTTGAACCATTTCGCTGGCAGGAAGTGCCCGATTTCGTGTAATGTTACAAGGATAGAAATGCTCAGGATAAACTGAAATATCTTTAATGCTAATTCCATTAATATGTTTTAAAATTATAAGTTGTCAAAGGTAATCAATTAGTCAGAAACTATACCAATGTAAAATCGCTGTCAAAAAGTCATTTATAGACTCCAGATCATCATTTTTATTTGGGCAGCTATTCCGCCCTCCGTTCCCGCTTTTTTTGTCATTGCGAAAGACCGTAAGTCGTATGTTGAGCCAGCCAACCATCGCAATAACAAAAAAGAGCTACACTCAGGTCGGGCTGCGTGCAATTCCACGAAAACTAAAATTAGAAATATTAATTAGAAATCATTAATTTTAAATCAAAATTAAAAATGAAATTATGTCAAATATTCAAATGATAATCGAGGAAAGAGCTGCTGATATTGGAAATTTTCTGGTTGGTAGATTGCTGCCGTTTTCTCAGAAACGAAGTGTAGGTCCGTTTGTTTTCATCGATCATATGGGACCGGCAGCGCTCAAAGATTACGAAAACCTGGACGTTCCGCCTCATCCGCACATCGGCCTTTCAACTTTGACTTTTTTGTTTGAAGGAAGCATTATGCACAGAGATTCCATCGGAACAGAAATCGAAATCAAAGAAGGCGCAGTCAATTGGATGACCGCCGGAAAAGCTGTTGCACACTCCGAAAGAACACCAGAATATATGAGAACATCCGAAAAAAGCCTTCACGGATTACAAATTTGGGTCGCTCTACCAAAAGAACTGGAAGATATGGAACCGGAGTTTTGTCACATTAATAAAGAAGACATCCCAAGCTGGAAAGATAATGAGGTTGATTACAAACTGATTGCCGGAGAAATCCTCGGTCGCAAATCACCAGTTCCGGTTTATTCGCCGCTATATTTTCTTGAAGTGAAAAATACGTCAGTAGAAGACAAAGAAATTATTTTGGGCGATTATCTTTTTGGCGAGTCGTCGCTTTATATTCTGGAAGGTAATATCGAAAGTGAAGGCAATCTTTACAATCCGAAACATATTCTCATTGCAAAAGATGCAAAACTCTGTCATTTTACTTTGAAGCCTGATTCTACGGTTTACATTTTCGGAGGCGAACCGTTTCCGGAACCAAGACATATCTATTGGAATTTTGTTTCCTCAGAAAAAGAAAAGATTGAGGAAGCCAAAAGGAAATGGGAAAACCACGAGTTCCCGAAAGTCATCAATGATGATGGCTACGTTCCGCTTCCGCCACAGAATAAGAATCTTAAACTTAAATAAAACAAAAAGCAACTCAAATCGAGTTGCTTTTTTATGTCAAATTAATTTCTTTTTAAAAAGAGTATGAAACGCCAAAACTTCCATTATTTCCAGCTTCTACAAAGGCGCCCCAATTTTCTGTAAAGAAATATCTTGCACCAAGATAAACGCCCAAGCCGAAGTTTCTACCGGCAACACCAACATTAGCGCCAGGGTAAATATCCAGTTCCGGAGGCAAAGCCAAAGTTTCCTGCAGGTGAAATCCAACGCGTCCGAAGATAAACGGATTGTCATCTTTTTCATTAAAATAGACATTGGCGCCACCACCAACAGAGATCAAACTGTTAAGCCCATAATCATAACTCGCAGCAATCCCGGTTCCGAATCCCCAGGCATTGATTCCGCCTTGTGCTTTCTGATCGCCAGCGCCAGTCCAGGCCTGCGAAAAGCCAAACACACCTAAATTGATTGCCAAAAGTGCAAAAATCTTTTTCATATGCAAAATTCAAAAATATAGTTTCTACAACGTTGTTTTACGGATTTTATTTTTCTTTTTCTTCAAATGAAAACAGCAGGTAAAATAAAAACGGCAGTATAAAAATACTTCCCAACAGCAAAGCCCAACCCAATGCCGCAATGGTTTTAGGCGCTGCACTTTCATCAAACAAAGACAATGAACTGCCATTTGCGAAGAGAATAATGTCGGGATTGTGCTGATAAGTTGCTGCCACCAGAATCATAATGATTTGAAAACCACCAAGAATCCTCGCAAGCAAAAAATTACTTTTTTTAATAGCATCATTTGTAAAGAGTAAGCTGATTGTGGCTAGCGTAATAGCAATGATTCCCAGAGCCTTGGAGAAGATCCATTTCAATAAAGGAATATCAGAAAAATAAGCACTCACAAAAACCAGAACACCTGTAACCACAACATAAAAAGCAGTTTGTCTGGTCTTACGGATCAGGATTGGTAAGACATCATCAATAAATCTTGCTTGGTGGAGAGAAAACAATGAAGCCAGATAAGCACAAAGCGCCACTGTGAAAAATCCCACACAAACACCAAACCAGTTAAGCCAGCTGAAAATGTAGAGACCAAGGAAATCTTTCGCATCTGTATCAATAGATCCGGAAATCGTTGAAGCAGCAATCATTCCAAGGAAAAATGGTGTCAGTAAGCTGGAGTAATAAAATATTTGTGTGTAAAGTTTCTGCCAGCTGTCGTGTACCGCATCATAATTTCTAAAGGTGAAAGCTGTCCCTCTCGCAATAATGCCGACCAACATCAAAACCAAAGGAATATGAAGATAGGTTGAGACGGTCGTGTAAATCGTAGGAAATCCTACAAACAGAATCACAATCGCAATAATCAGCCACATATGATTGGCTTCCCAAATGGGTGCGATGGACTTTAACATAATCGATTTTGTCTTGTCCCGATAAGATTTTCTAGAAAACAATTCGATAATTCCTGCTCCGAAATCTGCGCCACCAGTGATGATGTACAAACAGATCGAAACCCAAAGAAATGCAATTACAACGTAGATCATTTTTATTTGGTTTTAGGATTATAATTAGGATCAGTCGGATCGTAGAGTTTCGGAACCATTTTGATTTGTCTTAATAAAAGAAAAACGATAATTAATGATAACGAGAAGAAAACCATTGTGAAAAAGTAAAATGAATATTGGATTCCAGGCATTGGCGTGACAGCGTCAACGGTTCGCATAATTCCGTAGATGATCCAAGGCTGTCTTCCGACTTCTGTCACCGTCCAGCCAGCTTCCAGAGCAATATAACCAAATGGAATTGCTGCAACGAAGATTTTTAAAAACCATGATTTCGTAAGCCATTGCTTTTTCCAAAAACTGGCAATCAGATATAATCCACCGATTCCCATCATTACACTTCCGAAGAATATCATAATCTGAAAAGCATAATGCACAACGGCAACTGGCGGCCATTCGTCTTTCGGAAAATCTTTCAGACCTTTTACTTCAGAATTAAAATCGCCGTTTGCCAGAAAACTCAAGACTTTCGGAACTTTAATAGCGTATTTTATTTGTTCCGTTTTTTCATCCGGAATTCCGCCAATGACGAAACTTGCTCCTTTTTCGGTTTCGAAGTGGGCTTCCATTGCAGCCAATTTGATTGGTTGTCTTACGGCAACAGATTTCGCAGCAATATCACCACTGATGGGTGCTAGTAAAGCTCCGATAATTGCAAATCCTGCAGAAATCCTGAACGCTTTTGTATGGAAACTGATATTTCTTTTCTTCAAAATCATTAAGGCGTGAATCCCTGCAACCGCAAATCCAGTTGCTGCAAACGCTGCCACCGTCATATGGAAAGCCTGCGGAAACCAAGCCTCGTTGAACATCGCTTTTATAGGATCGATGTTCACATATTGTCCATTAATATAATCGAAACCCGCCGGACTGTTCATCCAAGCGTTGGCTGCAACAACCAGAATTCCGGAAGCTAAACCACTCACGCCCACGACAACACCACAAAACCAATGAAACCATTTGTTGAATTTTTCCCATCCGTAAAGGAAGAAACCAATCGCGATTGCTTCAATGAAGAAAGCTGTTCCTTCCAGAGAAAAAGGCATCCCGAAAATGGGACCTGCGTGTTCCATAAATTTTGGCCAGAGCAACCCAAGTTCAAAAGACAGCATCGTCCCTGATACGGCACCGGTTGCAAAAAGAATCGCAACACCTTTGCTCCAGGCTTTTGTAAGACCTTTGTAAACTTCGTCTTTTGTTGTGAGATATTTGTAGTGAGAAAACGCCATCAGAAAAGGCATTACCATCCCGACACAGGAAAATATAATGTGGAATCCCAGAGACATTGCCATCTGCGAACGGGCAGCCATAAAATCATCCATAACCTTAATTTGATTGTAAAGTTAGTTCTAATTTAAGGACTTCTACATAGAATTAGCGGAGACAATTGTCATATTTTCCAACAAAAAACGAATTGAAAAGAAGTGGCTAATTTTTCTTAAATTTGCAGGTCATAAAGACAATTTTCAAGAATCAATAAAAATAATGGTTTAAGAATTTCGATTTAAAATTGAATTTCTAAAACAAAAAATCTAACATCTCTAATTTATATGTTACCAAAAATAAATCCACTCCACACTTCCGCTTGGAAAGCTCTTAATGACCACTTTGCCAACAACGATTTTGAACTGAGAACACTTTTCCAGTACAACGAAAACCGTTTCAAAGAGTTTTCATTAGAAACAGAAAATTTCCTTTTTGATTATTCAAAAAACTTAGCAGATTCCAAAACCATCGAATTGTTGCTTGATCTTGCTAAAGAAACCGAATTGCAGTCAGCGATCAAAAGCATGTTTGCTGGAGAAAAGATCAATGAGACAGAAGGAAGAGCAGTGCTTCACACCGCTTTGAGAGATTTTTCTGATAAAGAGATCTTAGTAGACGGAGAAAACATCAAACCAGCCATCAAAAAGGTTTTGGACCATATGAAGACTTTTTCAGAAAGTATCATTTCCGGTTCTCACAAAGGTTTTACAGGTAAAGAAATCACAGATGTTGTGAATGTCGGAATTGGAGGTTCAGATCTTGGACCGGTGATGGTTTGCTCTGCATTGAAGCATTTCAAAACCAGACTGAACGTTCATTTCGTTTCCAATGTGGATGGAAATCATATGGCTGAGGTTGTGAAAGACCTTGATCCGGAAACCACACTTTTCATCATTGCTTCCAAAACATTTACGACTCAGGAGACAATGACGAATGCCCAATCTGCAAAAGAATGGTTCCTGAAATCTGGCGCAACTGAGGCTGATGTTGCAAAACATTTCGTAGCTTTATCAACTAACATTCAGTCGGTTAAAGCGTTCGGAATTGCGGAAGAGAACATCTTCGAATTCTGGGATTGGGTTGGCGGCCGTTACTCGCTTTGGAGTGCGATTGGATTGAGTATCGTTTTGTCTGTTGGTTATGAAAACTTCGAACAATTGTTGAGAGGTGCTCACGATACAGACGTTCATTTCCAGACTGCGGAATTAGATAACAACATTCCTGTTTTGATGGGACTTTTAGGAATCTGGTACCGTAATTTCTTTGCTGCAAGCACTTACGCAATTTTGCCTTACTCTCAATACCTTGACCGTTTTGCAGCGTATCTTCAGCAAGGTGATATGGAAAGCAACGGAAAATCGGTGGACAGAAAGGGCGAATTTGTAGAGTACGAAACCGGACCAATCATCTGGGGAGAGCCAGGAACGAATGGTCAACACGCATTTTATCAATTAATTCACCAAGGAACAGAATTGATTCCGGCAGATTTCATTGCTTATGCAAAATCTGTGAATGAAGTGGGCGAGCATCAGGATATTTTGCTGGCAAACTATTTTGCACAAACAGAAGCTTTGGCTTTTGGTAAAACGGAAGATGAGGTTTTCAATGAACTGAAAACATCTGGTAAAACGGAAGAAGAAATAGAATTCCTTTTGCCTTATAAAATATTTGCAGGAAATACACCAACCAATTCATTCCTGTTCAAGGAATTGACACCATTCACATTAGGCCAATTGATTGCTTTGTATGAGCATAAGATCTTTGTTCAGGGTGCAATCTGGAATATTTTCAGTTTTGACCAGTTTGGAGTTGAGTTAGGAAAAGTATTGGCAGGAAAGATCCTTCCGGAACTGGAAAGCGAACATAAAATTGATACGCACGACAGTTCTACAAACGGACTGATCAATTATTATAAAGGAAATAAGTAAGAAATAAATCTGGTGTTGGGAAAGGAGCACTCATTTTCAAATAAAATCTAAAAAGTAAAAAGAAAGAAAAAATGGCACAAATTCTAGACGGACTAAAGGTCTCAAAAGAGGTAAAAGCTGAAATCAAAGAGGAAGTTGAAAGAATCCTCGCCAACAAAAAAAGACCACCGCACTTGGTAGCGATTCTTGTTGGAAACAATGGTGCAAGTCAGGCTTACGTAAATAGCAAAGTGAAAGATTGCCAGGAAGTTGGATTCAGTTCTTCATTGATTAAATTTCCAAGCACGGTTGCAGAATCGGAATTATTGGAGAAAATTGATGAGCTTAATAAATCAAAAGCAGTTGACGGATTCATCGTTCAGCTGCCTTTGCCAAAGCAGATTGATCAGGAAAAGATCATTATGGCAATTGATCCAAGAAAAGATGTAGATGGTTTTCATCCGGAAAATTTCGGGAAAATGGCTTTGGAAATGGACACTTTTCTACCAGCTACACCATTTGGGATTTTGACCTTATTGGAAAGATATAACATTGAAACAAAAGGTAAAGACTGTGTGATCATCGGAAGAAGCCGTATCGTTGGGAAACCAATGAGCATCCTGATGGGAAGAAAAGATTTCCCGGGAAATTCTACCGTTACGCTAACACACTCTTACACAGAACATATAGAAGAATATACAAAGAAGGCAGATATTGTGATCACGGCTTTGGGCGATCCTAATTTCCTGAAAGGAGATATGATCAAAAAAGGCGCTGTGATTATTGATGTTGGGATTACTCGTGTAGAAGATAATTCTGAAAAAGGATATCATCTTGCGGGTGATGTAGATTTTGACAGCTGCGCAGAAAAAGCAGAGTGGATAACGCCTGTTCCCGGTGGAGTAGGACCAATGACGCGCGCAATGCTGATGAAAAACACCATCATTGCCTATAAAACTTCGGTTTATAATGACTAAAGAACAAGAAGACATATTATTAAAAGAAGGTAGAATGCTCCCGGTGATGGAGCATTTTTACACTATTCAGGGAGAGGGATTTCATGCAGGGAAAGCTGCCTATTTCATTCGTTTGGGCGGATGCGATGTCGGCTGCCATTGGTGTGACGTCAAGGAAAGTTGGGATCCTAAACTTCATCCCTTAATGAATACTGAAGAGATTGCAGAAACTGCAGCCAAACTTTGCAAGACCATTGTTTTGACAGGCGGTGAACCATTGATGTGGAATCTCGATATTCTAACTTCGAAGCTGAAAGAATTGGGTTGTACCATTCATATTGAAACTTCAGGAGCTTATCCAATGAGCGGACATTTGGATTGGATCACGCTTTCGCCAAAGAAAACCGGGCTTCCATTAGCAGATATTTATAATGTTGCAAGTGAACTGAAAATGATCATCTTTAACCAAAATGATTTTAAATTCGCTGAAGAACAAGGAAATAAGGTAAGTGAAAACTGCGAACTGTACCTGCAAAGTGAATGGAGCAAACGTGACGCCATGTATCCAAAGATTACTGATTTCATCTTAGAAAATCCAAAATGGAGATCTTCTATCCAAACGCATAAGTATCTGAATATTCCTTAAATTTGATTTTTTAAAGGCATAAAATATTGACTTTCAAAAAATAAATATCGCAGAAAAAATCCAGCATAGTTATTGCAAGAAAAAAAACTAATTTTGTCTTATGTTAAAACGACTATTTGTAGCAATTGGGGAATATTTTATACTGTTGGGAAAAGCAATCAGCAAACCACAGAAAAGAAATGTTTATCTCAAACTTCTTGTGAGAGAATTTTATGATCTGGGAGTTAACTCTTTCGGATTGGTATTATTCACTTCATTTTTTGTGGGTGCAGTTGTAGCGATCCAGATGTTCAACAACTTCAGTGCTTCCTCATTCCCGATTCCTAATAGTTTTGTTGGGTATGCTACAAAAACTGTTTTGATCCTTGAATTTTCTCCAACGATTATTTCTGTAATTCTCGCCGGTAAAGTAGGATCTTACATCGCATCCAGTATTGGAACAATGCGTGTTACGGAACAAATCGATGCTTTGGATATTATGGGCGTCAATTCTCCCAATTTTTTAATTTTACCTAAGATAGTAGCCAGTGTTGTTTTCAATCCGATATTGATTGCAATCAGTATTGTAGTGGGTATTTGGGGCGGATATATTGCCGGATTGGCAACAGGTAGCTGGACAAAAGCAGATTATATCACGGGGATTCAGATGTACATGCCTTCCTATTTTATCTGGTATGCGTTTTTGAAAACTGCAGTTTTTGCATTTCTAATCGCAACGATTCCTGCTTATTTCGGTTATAATGTAAAAGGAGGATCTCTGGAAGTTGGCCGCGCCAGTACACAAGCCGTTGTTTGGACGATGATATCCGTGATCATCATGAATTTAATATTAACCCAGATGTTACTCAGCTGATGATAGAAGTAAAAGAATTAAGAAAAAGCTTTAATAATGAAGTTGAGGTTTTGAAAGGCATTACGACGTCTTTCGAAACAGGAAAGGTGAATCTCATCATCGGACAGAGTGGATCGGGAAAAACGGTTTTCCTGAAATCTCTTTTGAATGTTTATGAACCATCCAGCGGCGCTATTTTATTTGACGGGCGAGATATTATGACCATGTCCAGGGAGGAAAAACAGATTCTACGCTCCGAGATTGGAACGGTTTTCCAGGGCAGTGCACTTTTTGATTCTATGACAGTGGAGGAGAATATCAGTTTCCCTTTGGATATGTTCACAAACCTTACTTATCGTGAAAAGAAAAGAAAAGTCCTGGAGGTGATCGGAAGAGTAAATCTTGATAAAGCCAACAAAAAATACCCTTCAGAAATATCGGGTGGGATGCAGAAAAGGGTAGCCATTGCAAGAGCGATTGTCAACAATCCGAAATATCTTTTTTGTGATGAGCCCAATTCAGGTTTGGATCCTTACACTTCCAATGTGATAGATGATCTGCTTTTGGAAATCACAAGAGAGTATAACACGACTACCATTATCAATACGCACGATATGAACTCTGTGATGACGATTGGGGAAAAGATTCTCTATCTGAGATTGGGAATCAAAGAATGGGAAGGCGATAAGAATATGCTGACGACAGCAAAAAATAAAAATCTTATTGATTTCGTTTATTCCTCAGAACTGTTTAAGCAGCTGCGGGAATTTATGTTAGAAAATGATCAAACAAGTTTAATTAATGATAAACCAGAAGACAACAATGAAAAAACTAATTAGTACACTTGCCATATTTCTAGGAGTGATGGCTTATTCGCAAGTAACATTTGGATTGAGAGCCAATGCTCTGCTAGACACATCATCCGCAAGTTGGGAGAATTTTAAAGGAGCCGTAAATACTGCCGTAGATACAAAAGGTGGCAATTCTACAGGTTTTAATGTAGGTTTGGCAGCAAAAGTAGACTTTCCTGTAAGTGGATGGTTTGTAATGCCGGAAATCTATTACACGTCTTTTAAAAAGAGCGTTGAAACGACTGGCGATGTAGAGATAGAAGCTAAAAGTAACAGAATAGATGTTCCGGTCTTATTAGGTCATAATTTCCTTTTAGGAAAATTGGCGGCATTTGTTGGTCCGGTTGCATCTTACAATCTTTCTACAGATAATACATATGCTGACTTCAAAGAAAATGGCACAAAAGAATTCACTGTTGGTTACCAGATTGGAGCTCAGGCAACTCTTTCAAAATTTGTACTTAATGCAAGATATGAAGGCGCTTTTTCTAAGGACAGCAGAAAGTTTATCAATGCAGGAGCAGGTATTGCAGGTAGCGAAACAGAGATCAGATACGACAACCGTCCAAGTATGTTTATCCTGGGTATTGGTTACAATTTCAAATAATTTGTACCACATAAAAATATGAGAAGGCTGGAAAAATTAATTTCCAGCCTTCTTCATATATAGACCTTAAAAATTCACAAATTCAATCCTGTGAGAAATTGATTTTGTTATACAAATGTAGAGGCTATCCGTCAATAATCTTTTAACTCAATAAATAAAAAACAGAACAATATTAATATGTTTTGCTTATTTTTACATAAAATTAGTATTAACTGGAATGAAAGTAATTCTAGAACATATTTCTCCGGACGACAATAGCTCCTTCAAAGTATTGCATATCAAGGATATCCCCATCTCTGAGCTCAACTGGAAATACCATTACCACCCGGAAATTGAGATTGTCTGTGTACTGAAAGGCAAAGGCACCAGACATGTTGGCTATCACAAAAGTCACTTCGAAGACGGTGCACTGGCGCTGATTGGTTCTAATATTCCCCATTCAGGATTGGGACTTAATGCTACAGATCCTCACGAAGAAATCGTAATTCTTTTTAAAGAAGAGATTCTTTCTCTTCCGGAAGGCGAATCCGATACCAATTCCATCAAAAAGCTGATAGAAATGTCCAGATATGGTGTGCTGTTCTCTTCAGAAGTTAAAAATAACCTGATTCCAAAACTGGAGTAAATCACTCAGTCCGATGGCTACAAAAGGTATTTACTTCTGCTGGATCTTCTTTTTGAATTGTCAAAGACAGAAGATTATGAACTTTTAAATACCGAGATCATGCCATACACAATCGTTTCCAGAAACAGAAACAGATTGGAAGCAGTTTTCACGTACGTAGAAAATGGTTATCAGAATGAAGTTGATATTCAACAGGCTGCGGATTTGGCTAATCTTACAAAACCAGCATTTTGCAATTTTTTCAAGAAGGCAACTTCCATTACTTTTGTGGAATTTGTAAATCGGTACAGAATCGATAAAGCCTGTATTCTGCTTTCACAAGAAAAAAGCATAGCAGAAAGCTGCTATGCTACAGGTTTTAATAATATCACTTATTTTAATAAGATATTTAAAAAATATACCAAGACGACGCCTGGGCAATTTATCAGAAGTCTTTAATTAAGAAAGACTTCCGCTATTCAAATTATTTTCAACGCGTTGTTTTTCCAGCTCGGCTTTTTCTTTTTGAAGCTGTTTGAATTCATTTCTGAGTTGTGCCTCTTTTACAGCAGTACCTTTGCTAATGTAACCAACCAATCCGCCAATAATCAATCCGATACCGATGCCGGAAAGTGCACCGTAAATGACTCTAAGATCTATTGCCATATCGTTAAGATAAAAAAGCAATGCGCCAAGTCCTAGCAAAATAATGCCTATTACTACTAAACTTTTCATTCTAAAATGTTTTTACTAATGTAGTGAATTAAAGTTTACCACCAGCTGCTTTATAATATTGCAAAGCTTTTGGCATATCGGCATTCAGGTCAGCAATTCTGTTAGCAGGATTTGGGTGAGTAGATAAGAATTCCGGCGTTTTACTTCCTGTGGACGACGCTTCCATTCTCTGCCAGAATGATGTTGCACTTCTTGGATCGTAACCAGCCATTGCCATTAGTTGTAATCCCATTTCGTCTGCTTCAGACTCTTGTTTTCTGCCGTAAGCTAAAAGTCCAACTTGTGCGCCTACCGGATATACTTTTTCAAAAATTCCTGCCCACTGGCTGTTAGACATAGACCCGCTGATCAGACTCCCGCCATACTGAGCAAGCATTGCCTGAGAAATTCTTTCGTTTCCGTGGCCAGCCAACGCGTGAGAAACCTCGTGACCCATTACAACAGCAACACCATTATCATCTTTACAAACAGGCATAATTCCAGTATAGAAAGCCACTTTTCCACCCGGCATACACCATGCGTTCAACTGCGCATCCTGGATGAGATTGAATTCCCAACTGTAATTGGCAAGATCCGACTCTCTCCCTATATTTTTATAATAAGCGTAAGCTGCATTTTTGATTTTTGCGCCTACATTTTTAACTCTGTTTGCATCTGCAGTTCCGGTCACAACTTTTGCACTGGAAAGTGTAGTTCTGTATTCAGTTGCGGCAGCTGTTGCAATTTCGCTGTTATTAGCAATCTGTAGAGAAGAACGTCCTGTAACAGGATTGGTAACGCAAGCCGTAATTCCTAAGCCGGCTAATAATAATGTTGAAATTTTTACAATTTTCATCGTTTTGATTTTATTAATCTTTATTGTGTTTTACAAGTTCTATTCCAAAAATTAACCCTTGTTCAGGAATGCGTCCCAGCCTTGTGCTGTCAAAGGAATCAATTGGTTTGATCCTCGCGCGATCAGGAAATTACCTTCGTTATTTTCTGTGGCGTGACCGATAATTGTGAAGTCGGGATGATTTTTAATTTTATCAAAATCATTTGGAGAGATCGTGAAAAGCAATTCGTAATCTTCGCCGCCATTTAAAGCTGCCATTGCAGGATTTAGGTTCAGTTCGTCAGCCGTGTGAATCGTTGTTTCATCCATCGGAATCTTCTCTTCATAAAGGTTAAATCCAACTTTCGATTGATCTGAAAGGTGAAGAATCTCAGAAGCCAGACCATCAGAAACATCAATCATAGAAGTTGGAAGAATATCCAATTCTGCTAATTTGGTTTTAACATCAGTTCTTGCTTCAGGTTTCAATTGTCTTTCGAGGATGTAATCGTAACCTTCCATTTCCGGCTGCATATTTGGATTTGCCAAATAAACGGAATGTTCTCTTTCCAAAATCTGCAAACCTAAATAAGCGCCGCCAAGATCTCCGGTAACGACTAAAAGATCATTTGGTTTTGCAGTGCTTCTTTTGACAATGTTTTCTTCTTTTTCCATTCCGACTGCCGTGATGCTTATCACCAAACCAGCATTGGAACTCGTTGTATCTCCGCCAACTAAGTCAATTTTGTATCTGTTACAGGCCAAAGCAATTCCGTCATAGATTTCTTCCAAAGCTTCGACCGGAAAACGACTGGAAACGGCAACGGATACCAAGATTTGAGTAGGAGTTGCATTCATCGCAGCGATATCGCTTAGGTTTACGACAACGGCTTTATAACCCAAATGCTTCAATGGAACATAACCCAAATTAAAATGAATTCCTTCCGCAAGCATATCCGTAGAAACAACAACTTTTTGACCTTCCGAATCGATAATTGCCGCGTCATCGCCAATAGATAATTTTGTTGAGTTCTGAACAATTGGGAAACTTTCCGTCAAATGTTTTATCAAACCGAATTCTCCAAGTTTGGAAATAGGCGTGAGTTCTTGTGATTTATCTTCGAGCATAATTTTTTATAATTGATTAATGATAATTGATGAGCGTTTAATAATTAGGTTTTTATTTATTGTATTCTTTGAGCTCAAAATTGTATTCTTTTTGTTTCCATTTCAATTCGTTTACTAAAAAGTATTTGTGATAGAAACCAATTAATACAACAATTTTTTTGTTAGGATATTTCTCTTTCCATTTTAAAATATTGTCGATTATGGTTCGATTTCTTAACTCTTCAAAGTAACAATATCTTCTATATAATTCTCTGAATGAAATTGAGTCTTTGGATGCTGTTTCAACTTTTAATTTAGCAAATTCGTCATTTTCGTCTGAGATTTCCTTTAGTTTTTGATATTGATAAAATTGCCTTTCTCTAACCAAATTTTCTGTAGAAATCGAATTTATATCTTTCAACGAATTGTTATCTAATTCATTTAAAGAATTTGACAAATCAATAAATCTTGACCAGATTTTTTTGTGTTTTTCAGGGAGAATGTTTAATGAATCGAGAACATTTATTTCGTTCAGAACAACATCCGGATTCTGAATTCCATTGTCTTTTCTGTACTTATTTCTTCCTTCAAATTCAATTGGCCTGACAGATGTATTTTTGAAATTGTTTCTGTATTTAACGACTGCATTCCATTCATTTTCATCATACGTATTTTTAAATGTAAAATCTGAATTGAAATTGGTCATATCAGATTCTATCAAAATGACATCAGGTTTCAGATTTTCTAAAACAGAATAGATTGTATCCTTATTGATCTGTTTTGTCGGGAAATGCACAGTTCCAATAACGATCAATTCTGCTTTTTGTTTGTTATTAATTATTTGGGCGTTGTAAATTAATGAGCTTAAAAAAAGAGTTAGGGTTATTAATTTGTGCATCAAAATTAGTTTTAATATTATTTAGAGACTATTATAAATCAAACGCTTCCCTGTTTTCAGGTCGGAAAGGCAATGTTTTGAGAAATTCTCTTGTGATGACTTTCACATTTTCAGATTTAAATTCGTCCATTACCAAAATAATATCTTCCGGCGGCGTTGTGATTTTTCTCAACATAATATCAATCCAAACGCCTGTTGCTTCTGCCGTTGCACAATGCGTTCCGTCAGGCAGATAAAATTTGTGAACAAATTGATAGATAGATCCATCATCAGAAATTGCCGCCACTTCCAAACCTACAAAAACTGTCTGATCTGCATAGATTTCTTTGAAGAAGGAGTAACGCTCGTGCAGCATCACCGGACCAACACCCCAGCGGTTGAGTTGTGTCAAACCGATTTTGTTTTTGTTCAGAAAGGCCATTCGGGTTTGCGAGCAATAGTCGACATAAGTGGAATTTCCAAGATGCCGATTGGCGTCAATATCGCTCCATCTTACTTCAAATTTATGGTAATAAACAGACATGTTTTCGATTTTTAATATTCTTCAAAATTAACCATTTGAGATGGATCTTAAAAATGTAATTTTGTGCATCGAATATAAACCAGGCAAGTATTGTAGCAGATTGGTTTTGTTTAAGGTTAAATTAATGTCAAAAAAGAAAAAAATAATCATCATTGGAGGAGGAGCAGCTGGTTTTTTCACAGCGGCAAATCTTGATGAGAATAAATATTATGTTACGATTCTCGAGCAAAACTCCGATGTTTTACAAAAAGTAAAAATCTCCGGAGGCGGACGTTGCAACGTGACTCATGCGTGTTTTGACCCAAGAGAATTGGTCAATTTCTACCCGAGAGGAAACCGCGAATTGTTGAGCGTTTTCACAAAGTTTCAGCCTGGTGATACGATGGATTGGTTTGAAACC
>Ga0247808_10000480_pt1 | contig 19647 bp, 19 predicted proteins | sample UWRJL089202R1_FD_179914 | JGI IMG/M metagenome (GOLD analysis project Ga0247808, IMG submission 179914) | Plant litter microbial communities from Arlington Agricultural Research Station in Wisconsin, United States - UWRJ-L089-202R-1 | ecosystem: Environmental > Terrestrial > Plant litter >... | reverse complement strand
AACGATCCGCCCGCGGCACCCGCGGGCTGATTCGCCGAGCGCGCCCGACCGTGACTGCGCGCGCTCGTCCAGGTGGCGGGGTCAGTCGCCGAGCAGGCGGTAGAGGTAACGGCCGTAGCCGCTCTTCTTCAGCGGCTCGGCGAGCGCCCGCAGCTGGTCGTCACTGATCCAGCCGGCGCGCCAGGAGATCTCCTCGATGCAGCCGACCTTGAAGCCCTGGCGGTCTTCGATCACGCGCACGTACTCGGAGGCCTGCATCATCGACTCGAACGTGCCGGTGTCCAACCATGCGGTGCCCCGGTCGAGCACCTGCACGTGCAGGGCGCCCTTCGCCAGGTAGCGTTCGTTCACCGTGCTGATCTCCAGCTCGCCGCGCGCACTGGGTTCGATGGTCTTGGCGATCTCCACGACCGAGTTGTCGTAGAAGTACAGGCCGGGAACGGCGTAGTTGCTCTTGGGCGCGGTCGGCTTCTCCTCGATGGAGACCGCGGTCATGTTCTCGTCGAATTCCACCACGCCATACGCGGTGGGATCGCTCACGTGGTACGCGAAGATCCGGGCACCCTCGATCTCGGCGTTGTTGCGCAAAGCCGTGCCGAGCCCTGCGCCGTGGAAGATGTTGTCTCCGAGCACCAGGGCCACGGTGTCATCGCCGATGAACTGCTCACCGATGATGAAAGCCTGCGCCAGGCCGTCGGGCGAGGGCTGCACGGCGTACTCGACGCGGATCCCGAGCTGCGAGCCGTCGCCCAAGAGCGCCCGGAACTGCTCGTTGTGTTCCGGTGTCGTGATGATGAGGACTTCGTTGATCCCGGCCATCATCAACGTCGACAGGGGGTAGTAGACCATCGGCTTGTCGTACACCGGCATGAGTTGCTTGGAGATGGCCTTGGTGATCGGCCAGAGCCGGGTGCCGGAACCGCCCGCCAGAATGATTCCGCGCATGAGTTACCTACCGCCGATCTCGGAGTTCGATGTGGTCTGGTTCAGCGTCTGGTAGTACGCCCGCGCCGCCGCCCAGGTGGGGAGGAGGCCGGAGGCCGCGGCCTCCGCGAGCCCGGGCGCATCGGTGTCTTTGGGAGACAGCAGGAGGTCGCCCGCCTCGGGCGGGAACACCAGGCCGATCTCGGGGTCGAGCGGGTTGATGCCGTGCTCACGGCCCGGAGTGAACGGGCTCGTCACCAGGTAGCTGACGGTGGCGTTGTCGGTGAGGGCCACGAAGCAGTGGCCGAGACCCTCGGCGATGTACACGGCCCGGCGGTCGGTACCGTCCAGCAGCACGCTGTCCCACTGACCGTAGGTTGGTGAACCGACCCGGATGTCGACGATGAAGTCGAGCACGGCACCGTGAACGGCCGTGACGTACTTGGCCTGGCTGGGCGGAACATCCGCGAAATGGATGCCGCGCACCGAACCCCGCTTGGAGACCGAGGTGTTTGCCTGTGCGAGGTCCAGCTTGTGCCCGATCCGCTCTTCCAAGTGGTCGAATCGGTACCACTCCAGGAAGAGCCCCCGCTCATCAGCGAACTGTTTGGGGGTGATCTCATAAGAATCGGGGACGGAAAGCTCTCTGATCTGCACGATCGGCAGTCTACCCAGGAGTTTCAGTCCTCGACCGCTGCGAATACATCCGGAAAGTCGGTGCTGTTCAGGCCAACCAGTGCTGAGCCGGCACTCGGCTGGGGAAGGCGAAAGGACCTGAAACCACCGTTTTCGTCAACCCGAGCACCCCGGCACGACAACAAGAAGGAAAACGCGTCGTCATCTCCGAAAATGCTCGACCCACAGGCGCACGAATATGCAAGGATTCAGTGAATTGCACCACCATCAGTGCACCGTTTCCTTCGGCAGGACCCGCGTCCGTCATCTACTGTGCACAGCCCGAATCTCACAGTCATGGAATAGGTGCACGCATGAAATGGTCTCGCCCCCTACTGGCCGCGGTGCTCGCCCTGGCTTTGTCGGCCAGCGCAGGAGCCTCCGCCGCAGTGGCCGCTGAGCAGCCGACCCCGATCGTCTCGAGCGGGATAGTGTCTTTCCCGTCGATTCGGAATGTTGTCGTGGTCGGGAACCCGACTGGATTCACAATCGACTTCGATTTCACCCAACCCGTCAATGGCTGGGGCCCTGTTTATCTGGGAATCTACGACGGAATAAGCGCGACGTATCCCTTCGACAAGTCGACGTTCGAAGCGCACGACCTGGGCAGCAATGTCGGGTCGGGCAGCATCGTGCCGTATCCCGACAAGACAGGTCATGTGTCGCAGACGTTCGCTCACTCGCGGGCGAAGCCCGTCACGGTGATGCTGCTGTCCAACAAGTCGATCTGCGATTGTTCTGCTGGACACGACTTCGTGGCAGGTGCAACGCTCGCCAAGCTTTCTCCTGCGACAGCCGCGTTGACGGCGACTGCGGTTCCGAAAATCACGGGAACCGTGAAGGTGGGCTCAACTCTCACAGCCGTACCAGGAGCTTGGGGACCCGCTCCCGTGGCCCTCGCGTATCAGTGGTCGGTCGGCGGCGTTGGAGTCGCTGGCGCTACATCGAAGACGTTCCTGCTCCCCAGCTCGTCGGCGGCCAAGACCGTCACCGTCACAGTTACCGGGTCGAAAACCGGCTACACCACGGTCAAGAAGACCAGCGTCGCCACCCCGGCCGTGGCACGGTTGGTACTGGCAGCGACTGCGGTTCCCAAAATCACGGGAACCGTGAAAGTCGGCTCGCCCCTCACGGCTGCACCTGGCGTGTGGGGGCCGGCCCCGGTGACTCTTACTTACCAGTGGTCGGTCGGCGGCGTCGCAGTGGCCGGCGCAACATCGAAGACGCTCCTGCTCCCCAGCTCGTCGGCGGGCAAGACCGTCACCGTCACAGTTACCGGATCCAAGACCGGCTACACCACGGTCAAGAAGACCAGCCTGGCAACCACAACCGTGAAGGCGCGGCTGTAGCGCCTGCTCGGCAGTGCCCAACGGGCTTTCCGATAGAATCGCGGAGGCAGCTATGGAATGGAATCACCACCTATGAAGATCCTCGTTACCGGCGGCGCCGGGTTCATCGGCTCGAATTTCGTTCGCCGTACCCTGCAGGACGCCTACCCGGGCCTCGAGGGCGCTGAGGTCGTCGTTCTCGACGCCCTCACCTACTCCGGCAACCTGGAGAATCTGGTGTCCGTGGCCGATTCCCCCCGTTACACCTTCGTGCAGGGCGACATCCGTGACGGCGCCTTGCTCGACACGCTCTTCCCGGGCCTGGACGCCGTAGTTCACTTCGCCGCGGAGTCCCACGTGGACCGCTCCGTGCGGGACGCGTCGATCTTCGTCGAGACCAACGTGCTCGGCACGCAGCTACTGCTCGACGCGGCTCTCCGCAACGACCTGCCCCGCTTCGTGCACGTGTCCACCGACGAGGTCTACGGCTCCATCGCCGAGGGCTCCTGGAACGAAGAACGGGCCCTCGAGCCCAACTCCCCTTACTCCGCGTCGAAGGCCGGCAGCGACCTGCTCGCGCGCAGCTACCACCGCACCCACGGCCTCAACGTGTCGATCACCCGCTGCTCGAACAACTACGGCCCGTATCACTTCCCCGAGAAGGTCATCCCGCTGTTCGTGACCAACCTCATCGACGACCTGCACGTTCCTCTTTATGGCGAGGGCAACAACATCCGCGACTGGCTGCACGTGGACGACCACACCCGCGCCATCGCCATGGTGCTGGTCTCCGGCCGCGCGGGCGAGATCTACAACATCGGCGGCGGTACCGAGCTGACCAACGTCGAGCTCACCCAGCTGCTGCTCGACGCGACCGGCAAAGACTGGTCCTACGTCGACCGGGTCGCCGACCGCCTCGGCCACGACCTGCGTTACTCCGTGGACATCTCCAAGATCCAGGCCGAACTCGGCTACTCCCCCGAAGTGCCCTTCGCCCAGGGCCTGGCCGACGTGGTGCAGTGGTATCGCGACAACCGAAGCTGGTGGGAACCGCTCAAGGCCCGCGCGGCGCTGGTATGACCCGCTATCTGATTGCCGGAGCAGCCGGAATGCTCGGCCGCGACCTGCAGGACGCCCTCGCCGGACGTGACGTCACGGCCGTCGACCGCGGCGAACTCGACATCACCGACCTCGCCGCGGTTCGCGAGGCCGTGGCCGGGTATGACGTGATCATCAACGCCGCCGCGTACACCGCGGTCGACGCGGCCGAGGAGAACGAGGCCGCCGCCTACCTGGTGAACGCCATCGGCCCGCGCAACCTGGCGATCGGAGCGGCCTTCGTCGGCGCCAAGCTCGTGCAGATCTCCACCGACTACGTCTTCGACGGCGCCGGCAGCGCCCCGTATGTCGAGGACACCGCGATCGACCCGATCAACGCGTACGGCCGTACCAAGGCCGCCGGTGAACAGTTCGTGCTCACCGAGCACCCGGCGGGCAGCTACATCGTGCGCACCGCCTGGCTCTACGGCGCCCACGGCCCCAACTTCGGCCGCACCATGCTCACCCTCGCCGCGGGTCGCGACACCGTCTCGGTCGTCGCCGACCAGTTCGGCCAGCCCACCTGGACGGTCGACCTGGCCGCCCAGATCGTAGCGTTGCTCGACGCGGATGCCCCAGCCGGGATCTATCACGGCACCAACGCCGGCAAGACCTCCTGGTTCGGTTTCGCCCAGGCCGTGTTCGAGAGCGCTGGCCTCGACCCCGAGCGGGTGGAGCCCACCGACAGCACCAAGTTCGTGCGCCCGGCCGCCCGGCCGGCCTACTCCGTTCTCGGGCACGACGCCTGGGCCGCGGCCGGCCTGACCCCGATGCGCGACTGGCGCGACGCCCTCGCCGCTGCCGCCCGACACGGCGCTTTCGAGCTCTCATGATCACCCTCAGAGTCGTCGTAGACCAGCTGATCTCCCCCGTTCCGGGCGGTCTCGGCCGATACACCGAGGAACTCACCCGGTCGCTGATCAGCACGGCGCCGGCCGAGTGCGTGGTCGAGGGCATCGTCTCGGCCACCAGCGCCGACAACTACGCCCACATCGAAGCCGCCCTGCCCGGGCTGTCCGGCCTGCACAAAATGGGACTGCCCCGCCGCGAGCTGTCTGCCGCCTGGCAGCTGGGCGTCGCCACCTCGGCCGGCCACGGCCTCGTGCACGCCCCGGGCCTGTTCGCACCGCTCCGCCGCCACGACCGCGCCAGAGACGAGACGCAGGTGGCCGTGACGGTGCACGACGTGCTGGCCTGGACGCATCCGGAGTCACTCACCCCCACCACCGTGGCCTGGACCAAGCTGATGCTCAAGCGCGCCCGCAAGCACGCGGATGCCGTCGTGGTGCCCAGCCATGCCCTGGCCGATCAGTTGCGCGAGGTCATGGACTTCGGCGACCGGGTGCGGGTCATCGGCGGTGCCGTCAGCAGCGGGCTGACCCTCCCCACTAATTCGGCAGCGGCGGAGGCCCTGGCGGTCTCCCTGAAGCTTCCCGACCAGTACATCCTCACCGCGGGCACCCTCGAGCCGCGTCGTGCCGTCACGGCCCTCATCACGGCGTTGGGCCGCCCGGGCGCCGCCGACCTGCCGTTGATCGTTCTCGGGCCCGACTCCTGGGGAGACCTCACGCTGGCGTCCGTCGCCGACGAGGCGGGTCTGGCGCCCGACCGGGTGCGGTCGATGACGGGCCTGACCGACCAGGAGCTCGCGCTCGTGATGAGCCGCGCTTCAGTGTTCGTCTACCCCAGCCTCGAAGAGGGCTTCGGTCTGCCGATCATCCAGGCTTTCCAGTTCGGCACCCCGGTGATCCATTCCGACGCGCCGGCCCTCGTGGAGGCCGGCGGGGACGCGGGGTTCGTCGTGGAGCGTGGCGACGCGGCCGGGTATCCCGAACGGCTGGGCGCCGCTCTTGACCGCGTGCTCGGTGACACCGAACTCGCCGCCCGGCTACGCATCTTCGGTAGCGACCGGGCCAAGGCCTTCACCTGGCGCGATACCGCCGAACGGGTCTGGCAGCTGCACGCAGACCTCTGAGCCTGCGTCGGTAGCGGGCGCCGCAATGCGGCGCCCACCCTGCGCCGCCGGGTGCGTCAGCTGCGATCTCAGGGTGCGGGCGTCTCCACGACGGGGTTGAGCGCGGCGTCGATGAGTGCGGCGATGTGGTCGTAGTCGGGGTCGGTGGGCTCGACGCCATTGTCCGGCACCAGTTCCACGGCGCCCACCGGCAGTTCCTTGGTCTTGGCGGCCAGAGTGGTGAAGTAGCCGAGCATGCCCTGGGGCACATCGGTCTTCACGACCTGTTCGCCTGCCTGCGCCACACCCTGGAACTTGGTGAGCACGTTGGCCGGGTTGAACTGCTGGAGGATGGCTTCCTGCAGCACGCGCTGGCGGGACATCCGGTCGTAGTCGCTCGTGCCGTGCCGGGCGCGGCCGTACCACAGGGCGGTGAAACCGTCCATGTGCTGCTGTCCGGCTTCGACCCAGCCCTCGACGTCGCTCAGGTCGTCCTCTTGGCCGCCGATCGGCAGCCGCTCCGCCACGTTGATGTCGACGCCGCCGAGGGCGTCGATGAGCTGGGCGAAGCCCTGCATGTCGATGAGCACGTAGTACTGGATCGTCAGGCCGGTGACGCCGCTGGCGGCGTCGCGCATGGCCTCGATGCCCGGTTCGCTGCCCTCCGCCACCGCGTTCGGGTACATCTCGGGGCTCTTGAGCTCCACCTCGGTGTAGATCGAGTTGAGCTGGCAGACGTCGACGTCGCAGGTGTCGTTGTAGCCGTAGCCGTTCGGGTAAGAGGCGTAGAGCGGCGAGTCCTCGGGAAACGGGATGTTCTCGAGGTCGCGCGGCAGCCCGATGATGTCGGCCTTGCCGGTCTCGGCGTCGATGCTCACCACCGAGGTGCTGTCGGGGCGCATGCCCTCGCGGTCGGCGCCGGCGTCGCCGCCGAGCAGCATGATGTTGTACCGACCGTCGACGGGCGGCTCGGACGGGCCGGCGGCGAAGACGGAGGAAAGGAACCCACTCGTTGTGGTGGCGAAGTAGGCGCCGTAACCCGCGCTGCCGGCCACCGCGACCATGGCGACGGTGGCCAGGCCGGCGATGAACGGCCGTACCTTGGGCCGCGCTTTGATGAGCCGGATCAGGCGCATGGTGTCGAAGGTCAGGATGACCCACACCACGGCGTAGAACATCAGCGCGGCGGCCAGTACCCACAGCGCGATGGAGTTGGTGGCGATCGTGAGTAGAATCTCAGGATTCACGGCGTAGACGATGCCGGCCAGCAGCGCCACGACCAGCAGGGTCAGGGTGGCCCGCAGGCCGAAACGGCCGAGCTTCCGGCTGCCGGCGAGCACTTGCGCCGAGCCGGGGATGACGATGTTGAGCACCACGAGCCACCAGGCTCGGCGGGTCATGACCTGGCGGGAACCGGTGTTCGGGTACCGGATCGGGCTGCTGGCCTGGCTCATAGTTTCGCTTGCAGGGCCGCGTTCTTCTGCTCCACCTGCTCGGCCAGGGCTGCGGCGTAGCCTTCCAGTTTGAGGCGCAGGGAGTCATCGGCCGTGGCCAGGATCTTGACGGCGATCAGCGCCGCGTTGCGCGCGCCGCCGATCGAGACCGTCGCCACGGGAACCCCGGCGGGCATCTGCACGATCGACAGCAGGGAGTCGAGGCCGTCGAGGCGGCCGAGCGGAACGGGAACCCCCACGACGGGCAGGGTGGTCACCGCGGCGAGCATGCCCGGCAGGTGCGCCGCACCGCCGGCGCCGGCGATGATGACCTTGAGGCCGCGGGCGTGCGCCTCCTGGCCGTACCGGATCATCTTCTCCGGGGTGCGGTGTGCCGAGACGACCTGCACTTCGTGGGCCACGCCGAAGTCTTTCAGCAGCGCCGCGGCGTCGCTCATGACGTTCCAGTCGGAGTCGGATCCCATCACGACACCGACGAGGACGTCGGGCGGGGACACGGGCTCGGGGGCGCTCGTCAAGAGGTTGTCTGGCACGGAGATGATCTTAGGCTTCAGTCCTGGAAAAACGCCGCAGTGGCACGCGCCTGGTAGGTGACCGAGTCCAAATCCGCACCGGATGCCGTGACGTGGCCGATTTTGCGTCCCGGACGCGGGTCCTTGCCGTAGTTGTGCACCTTGACCAGCGGCTGCTCGGCGAACGCTGCCGGGTACCGGTCGGCCATGCTGCCCTCGGCGGGGCCGCCGAGGACGTTCACCATCACCGACCAGGGTTCGCGCAGGCCCGTGCCGCCCAGCGGCAGGTCGAGCACGGCGCGCAGGTGCTGCTCGAACTGGCTGGTGACGGCCCCGTCGATCGACCAGTGCCCGCTGTTGTGCGGTCGCATGGCCAACTCGTTGACGAGCAGACGGCCATCCGTGGTCTCGAAGAGTTCGACGGCGAGCACCCCGGTGACACCGATGCCCTCTGCGACCCGTTCGGCGATGTCCGCGGCAACGTCACTGAGCCGGCCGGCGGACTTCGGAGCCGGGGCGATGACCTCGGCGCAGACGCCGTGCAACTGCACGGTCTCCACGACCGGCCAGATGGCGATCTCGCCGGACGGGCGCCGCGCCACGACCTGCGCGAGTTCCCGGCGGAAGTCCACGAGTTCCTCGACCAGGAGCGCGCCGGCGTTGCCGTCTTCGTCGAGCGCGAGGAACCAGTCGTCGGCTTCGTGCGCGTGCTGCACAACCCGCACGCCCTTGCCGTCGTAGCCGCCGCGGGCCGTCTTGACGACCGCCCGACCGCCGTGGTCGGCCAGGAAGGCGGCCAGTTCGTCGGAGTCCTGCACACGGGCCCAGTCGGGAACGGGGAGCCCGAGCTCGGTGAGCCGTTCGCGCATGAGGAGCTTGTCCTGGGCGTAGAGCAACGCGTCCGGACCCGGATGCACGCGCACACCGCGTGCGACGAGCTCGCGCAGGATGACCTGCGGGACGTGTTCGTGGTCGAAGGTCACCACGTCGACGGTGTCGGCGAAGGCCAGCACGGTGTCCAGGTCCCGATAGTCGCCCACCGAGACTGCGGCGAGCGCGGCGGACATCCCGTCGGCCTCGGCGAGCACCCGCAGGTCCACGCCCAGGTTCACCGCGGCGGGGATCATCATGCGGGCCAACTGGCCTCCGCCGATCACACCAACGATCGTGCTCATCTGTTCACCAATTTCTGTGCGAGCGTTCATCCCACCGGCTACGAATTCCCAGGATGGGAAAAAAGTCGCGTCGTAGACTTCCAAAGAAGCGCGTTATCCCGCTCCACCTTCTATTTTGACCTATCTTTCGGACGGAAGCATGCCGAGAATAACGCCCAGCAGGCACCGCGTCTTCGCGTTCGCCGTACAGCTCGCCAAGTTCGGCATGGTCGGGCTCGTGGGCTTCGCCGTCGACGTGACCGTGTTCAACCTGCTGCGCTCGAGCGTCTTCTCGCCCGAGAACCTGGACTCAGGGCCGATCTGGGCCAAGGTGGTGTCGACCGTGCTCGCCATCCTGGCCAACTGGGTGGGCAACCGATACTGGACCTTCTCGAAGAACCGGCAATCCCAGACCTTGCGCGAGGGGTTGGAGTTCTTCTTCGTCAGTTTCATCGGCATGGGCATCGGCCTGGCGTGCCTGTGGGTGAGCCACTACGTGCTCGGCTACACCAGCGTCGTCGCCGACAACATCTCGTCCAATGTGGTCGGGCTCCTGCTCGGTGCCGCGTTCCGCTTCGTGCTCTACCGCTACTGGGTGTTCTCCCCCGACCGGCGTATCCGGGTCACCGCGCCGGCCACCGCACCGGCCACCGGTGCCGTCACCGCCAGCACCGGGGCGTTACGGCTGGCGACCCGTCCAGAAAGCTGATTCCTCGCCGAACGCCGACTGCTCTTGACGCCGGGTGCTCATCACGGTCTGCGAGCGTTCCATCAGGTCCTGCAGAACACGCTGCAGCAGGCCCGCGTCGGGCACGTCGCGCAGCAGCAACGGATGCTCCAGGCCGGAGTTGATCCGCACGGTGCCCGAGCGGAACAGCGACTGCAGCCAGGTTCTCTGCACGCTCACGTCATAGCCGCGGCTGTGCAGCAGCTCCTGGCGCACGTGCACGAAGATGCCGTGCACCACGATGAGGCGGCGCGTGGTGACGGTGTACCGCCGGGTGAGCCAGGCCACCAGCGGCAGTAGCCAGAGCAGCACGACCACCAGGCCCGCTCCGGCCAGGACCAGCACGTTCTGCCACGGCTCCGCGAAACTGCCGTAGTAGTAACCGGTGGCGCCGCACGTCGCAATCAGCACCAGTGTGGGCCAGAACAGCACGCGGGCGTGCGAGCGCAAGCGGGCGACGACCACCTCGGGCGGGGCGGCCGCCGGCGCGGCACCGGGGGACGTGCTGGCTGGGTTGGTCATAACCCATTAATACCTCAGATGGGTCACGTCTCCCGCGGCGACGGCCTGCGGCTCGCCGTTGGTCTGGTCTTCCACAATGAGCCGGCCGTCGGCATCCAGGCCCACGGCGGTGCCGACCAGGTCGTTCCCACCGGGCAGCTCCACGCGCACGGCACTGCCCAGCGTGCCGCAGAGCTCGCTCACCTCGGCGCGCAGGCCGCTGGCGTCGGGGTCGGCGCCATGCTCGAGGAACCGGGCCACGAGGCTGCTGAGCTCGGTGAGATACGCCGCGAGCACCGAATCCGGGTCGGGCACACTGCCGGTCACCAGCATCAGCGACGTGGACGTGAGCGTGGGCAGGTCGTGTTCGTCCAGGGCCAGGTTCAGCCCGGTGCCGATGCACAGTCCGCCTGCGTCGGGCAGTAGTTCGGACAGCACCCCGGAGACCTTGTAGCCGTCGATGAGCACGTCGTTGGGCCACTTGAGCGTCACCTCGTGCCGGGCGGTCTCCTCGTCGTGGGCGTGGCCCGCCGCGGCGGCCTCGACGACCGCGCGCACGGCCCGGGTCATCGCCGCCCCGGCCAGGAGCGGGAACCAGCCGAACCGGTTGACGGGCAACGGGCCGGAGGCCAGGCGGGGGCGCAGGAGCACCGAGACGGCCAGGGACTTGCCGCTGGGCGCCATCCAGACCCGGCCGAGCCGGCCGCGACCGCCGGTCTGGTTGTCGGTGACGATGACGGACAGGTCGGGCCAGGACGCGGCATCCGGCCCGGTCGCCCGGGTCACCAACACGTCGTTGGTCGAGCCCGCCTCCGGGAGGTACTCGAACCGGGCCCCGATGGAGCTGCTGACCGGAAATTCCATAACCCACGCCTCTTCCCGCGCCCGTGTGGGTGCGTACCTCCTGCAATTCTGCCTAGTTTGGCCGGGCAGCGCAGGATTCGGCCCGGCTGACGGGGAATTGCCGGAGTTGTGCGCGGGGCCAGCACGCGGAGGCGGGGACTCTGGGGGTCTGGCGGGGTGGGGCCGGTAGAGTGAACGGCGTGACTGAGAACCCGACCGGACCAGACCTGTACACGACGGCTGGGAAACTTGCCGACCTCAAGCAGCGCTATCACGAGGCCGTGACGGCGAGCGGCGACGCGGCCATTGAGAAGCAGCACGCCAAGGGCAAGATGACCGCCCGCGAGCGGGTGGCCGAGCTGCTCGACGAGGGCTCCTTCGTCGAGCTCGACGAGTTCGTGCGGCACCGCACCGTGGCCTTCGGCATGGAAAAGAAGCGCCCGTACGGTGACGCCGTCGTCACCGGCACCGGCACCATCCACGGTCGCCAGGTCGCCGTGTACTCCCAGGACTTCACCATCTTCGGCGGCTCCCTCGGCGAGGTCGCCGGCGAGAAGATCATCAAGGTGATGGACCTGGCCCTCAAGACCGGCGTGCCCATCATCGGCATCCTCGACTCCGGCGGAGCACGCATCCAGGAAGGCGTCGTTGCCCTGGGCAAATACGGCGAGATCTTCCGCCGTAACACCGCCGCCTCCGGCGTGATCCCGCAGATCTCGATCATCTGCGGCCCCGCGGCCGGCGGCGCCGTCTACTCCCCCGCGCTGACCGACTTCGTGATCATGGTCGACAAGACCAGCCAGATGTTCGTCACCGGCCCCGACGTGATCAAAACCGTCACCGGTGAAGACGTGGGCATGGAGGAACTCGGCGGGGCGCTGACGCACAACTCGATCTCCGGCGTCGCGCACTACCTGGCCAGCGACGAGTCCGACGCGTTGGACTACGCACGCACGCTGCTGAGCTTCCTGCCGGACAACAACCTGGCCGAGCTGCCGGTCTTCGACAGCGAGGTCGAGCTCGAGACCACGGATGCCGACCTCAAGCTCAACACGCTGATCCCGGACTCGCCCAACCAGCCGTACGACGTGAAGACCGTCATCGAGCACATCGTCGACCACGGTGACTTTCTGGAGACCCAGCCGCTGTTCGCGCCGAACATCGTGGTGGGCTTCGCCCGCATCGAGGGCCGCAGCGTCGGCATCGTCGCCAACCAGCCGAACTCCATGGCCGGCACCCTGAACATCCCGGCCGGCGAGAAGGCGGCCCGGTTCGTGCGGTTCTGCGACGCGTTCTCGATCCCGATCCTCACCCTCGTCGACGTGCCCGGCTTCCTGCCCGGCACCGACCAGGAGTGGACCGGCATCATCCGCCGCGGCGCGAAGCTGCTCTACGCGTACGCCGAGGCCACCGTGCCGCTGATCACCGTCATCCTGCGCAAGGCCTACGGCGGCGCGTACATCGTGATGGGCTCCAAGCAGCTCGGCGCCGACATCAACCTGGCCTGGCCGACCGCCGAGATCGCGGTGATGGGCGGCCAGGGCGCCGTGAACATCCTCTACCGGGCCGAGATCAAGAAGGCCGAGGCCGCCAACGAGGATGTCGCCGCCGTGCGCAGCCGCCTGGCGAACGAGTACACCTACAACGTGGCCAGCCCGTTCCTCGCCGCCGAACGCGGCGAGCTCGACGGCGTCATCGAACCGGCGGCGACCCGGGTGTCGGTGGTGAAGGCCCTGCGGGCCCTCCGCACCAAGCGCGCCAGCCTGCCGGCCAAGAAGCACGGGAACATCCCGCTGTAGGCGGCGCCTCCCATGACCGACACAGAGCACCCGGCCGGCTTCGACCCGGCCGACCTGACCTTCATCACCACCGGCGTCACCGACCAGGAGGCCGCCGCGGTGACGGCTGTGCTGCGGGCGATGCTGCGCGCCGAGTCCGACAACCTGCGAGCCGCGCCGAACGAAATCCGCAGCCCCTGGCAGCACAGCCAGCGCGCCATCCGCGAGCCGTTGGCTCGCGGCGACGAACGCTGGCGGGGCTTCACGGCGTAGGCCGCGGCACCCCTGGCGGAGACCCGGCGGACTGTCCCCCTAAATGACGACTTTTCCTCGGTGCCGCCAGGCAGCAGTATTACTAGTGCTGGGTGTTGCTTTCGGGTAACACCACCAAATATTCGCCGACTAGGGTAAGCAGGCGAATGTTTGGGGGGCGCGTCTAGGCGACATTCGGGTTGTCGCCTCGACACGGAAATGTCGGAAGGGGATCTGCTTCGGTAGGTCCCCTTTCGCATGTCTGCGATCAGTGCCGTCGGGTCGATCAGTGCCGTCGGGTCGTCGCCCCCGCTGCCGGGCGGGCGTGTTGCGCGCGCGGGATCTCCAGCCAGAGGTCCACCTCTTCGTCGGAATCCTGGCCAAGCGCGCTGAGCCGGGGGTCCGGGCTGTTCAGGCCCACCACTGTCACCGCCGTGCCCGACCCGTCGGCCGCCGTGCGGGCGATGATAGTGGACGCCGAGGTGCCGGCCATGGCATCGGCCAGGGTGTTCAGCACGACCTCCAGGTCAGTGCCGGCGAGGTCGTCGATGCCGCCCTCATCGAGCAGCGTCACTGTGGCGCCGCGGCGCCTGGCCGACATCACCTCACGGCGTACGGCCTCATTGAGCAGCCTGCGCCCGCGGATCTCGTCGCGGATGGCGGCCTCCAGGTAGCGGCATTCCTGCCGTTCTGCTTCGGAGAGCGCGCCGTCGCCCGTGATGATGCGACGCAGCATCGGCGCGGCCAGACGGATGGTCTGAGCCAGGCGCACCTGCCGCTCGTAGAGGTGCGCTTCCTGGGCCGCCTGCCATTCGGTGGCCTCCCGTTCGGCGAGGCCGTACTGGCGGGCGTCCCGGCCGGCCTTGGCCAGCGCGCGCGCCAGCATCACGGCAACCACCACCCAGACCACGCTGCCGATGACACCCATCGAGGCCAGAGCCCCTGCGCCGGCCCAGACGACCGTGTGGGCGACGAGGAAGGCCACCCCCACCCAGGCCAGGGTCGCGCGCCTCCGCGTCGCCGTGATGGTCATCAGGGTGCCCACGGCGGCCACGTACCAGGTGGCGTAGCCGTTGTCGGGCACCGAGCCGTCGAGTTGGCTACCGACGAGGAGCGGAACGGCGATGCACACGGCGACGTTGAAGAACGCCAGCCACAGCGACATCCGTGCCGGGCTGGTGGGCCACAGGCTCATTGTCGTGGCCGCCGCGTAGAGCAGGATCGCGATCAGCGGCGGAACCGGCGACGCCGGCACGCCCAGCGAATAGAGCGCCAGAATCACGTGATAGGCCGAGAACAGTGCGGCGAGCGAGAGGATCAGCCCGCGGGGAACCGTGATCACGCGTCGTCACCGCCATCGCTCAGGGGCCACTCGATCAGGATCGACGTGCCCCGGCCCGGGGCGCTGCGCACCTGAACCGCGCCACCGGCCGTGGCCACGCGTTCCCGGATCGAGATGCGCAGACCGAGACGTTCGCTGGGCACCAACTCGGGGTCGAACCCCACACCGGAGTCGGCGATCTCGATGGTGCAGCCGCCGAGCAGATTGGCGTTCATGCGCACCGACCTGGGTACCGTCGCGCCGGGGGCACCGGCGTGCTGGATGCTGTTGCTGATGGCCTGCGCACTGGCCGCGTAGAGCGCGTCGCTGGCGTAGGTCGGCAGGCTGAGGTTCTCGGCATCGCAGTCGATGAACTCGATCGGTTCGTCGAACCGGGCGGCGAGGGCCCGAATCTTGTTCTTGAGTTCACTGAAGGGCACCAGACTGTCGTCACCGGCGGGGATCGAACCGGCCTCGTTGAGCCGAGTGATGGCCTCCTTCGCCATCGTCGAGGCAAGTTCGGCGCCCTTGGGCGTGCCGGCTGCCGCCGCCGACAGCAGCGCGGCCAGGACGCTGTCGTGCACGATCGAGTCCACCTGCACCCGCTCCACCTCGGTGGCATGCTGGCGCACGGCGGCGGCGTACGTCTGCAGGGCGTTCGTCTGCGCCGTGTCGACGGCGGCTGTGGCCTGGCGGAGCATGGTGATGATGATGAGCACGACCTGGCCGAGCAGGATCGCGTAGACCGCATCCAGGGCGCCGAGCATGGGCTCCGCGCCGCCGCCGGCCGGAAGCACCCGCACCAGGCCGTAGGCGATCGGAGCGAGGAGGGTGTACGTCATCGCCCACCACAGCGGGAATGACACCGCGGCGCAGGAGGTGGCGACGGTGCACAGGTACCAGAGCCAGGACTTGCCGTCGAGCACGCCGTCCGGGGTGTTCAGCATGGCCGGCCAGGCGACCAACGCCACCAGGTAGAGGATCGCGAAGAGCCCGCTGGTGACCCGGATGAACCTCTTCACCAGGGTGGCGATGATCGCCAGACCCAGGCCGCCGAATATCGCGACGGTGAGGGCGATGCCCAGACCCGGCTTCAGACTGCCCAACTGGTGCAGCATGGCCGGATACGTCTGCAGGGCGAAGATCAGGCCGACACCGCCGACGGCGCGGGACACCACCCGCTCGATCTGGGCGCGGGAGATGGGCTTCCGCGGTTGCTTGGATTCGTTGAGGAGGTCGGCGCCGAGCTGCTCGGGGGCTACTCGGCCGGGCGCGAGCCGGAAGGACCGGACCGGCGCGGCCTCCGCCGGCCTAGGAGCGCCCATCCCCGCCGTCCGGGTCAAGCCCGGGCAGGATGCCGTCTTCCACGGCCCGCCGCAACAGGTCCACCTTCGTCGGCGCCGGGCGGCCCACCTCGACGTACTTGACCCGGATGCGGTCGAGGTATTCCCGGGCCGTCGAGTGCGCGATGCCGAGCTGCATGGCGACCATCTTCAACGGCAGGCCGGAGGCGTACAGGTGCAGCACATCCCGCTCTCTACGGCCCAGCTGCGCCTTGGCGAAGTCCCGGTCTGCGTCGATCGCGGTGGCCCATTCGAGGTTGTTGAGCACGTCACCGCGGGCGACGGAGGCGACGGCGGCCATCACGGTGGTCGTCGGCGAGGACTTGGGGATGACGCCGGCCGCACCGGCGGCCAGGGCCTCCCGTACCAGGGCGACCCGGTCGGCGATGCTGTGCACGAGCACCGACGCTCCGGTGCTGCGGGCCAGGTGCACATTGTCGGTGACCAGGGACCCGTCGCCCAGGGACAGATCGAGCACGATCACGTCGACCGTCCGGTTGGACAGGCCGTCGACGAGTTCCCGCACCGTGGCGGCCGCGAAGACCACCTCGAAGCCGGCGTTCTCGCAGGCGGCCTTGATCCCCAGGCGTACCGATTCGTGGTCGTCGGCGATTCCCACCCGCACGGGGTCGCCGACCCGGTCTGGCGCTGCGTCAAGCTCGGTCACGGTGTGCTCATCTTTCGTTGCGGTTACTTCGCTAAGACTAGCTATTTGGTCAACAGCGCGACGGCCTCGACGTGGTGGGTGTTGGGAAAGAGGTCGAACGCGCGCAGGCTCTTGAGCGTGTAGCCGTACCCGGCGAAGAGCGCGATGTCCCGGGCCAGGGCCACGGGGTCACAGGCCACGTAGACCACCTGAGCGGGCGAGAGGAAGGCCAACTTGTCGACCACATCCGCCCCCGCACCCGAACGCGGCGGGTCGAGGATGACGGTGGCGGCCTGCTGGCGGCCCTGGTCGGCGTTCTTCGCGTCGCGGGCGAGGCCGGCCAGGAACCGGTCGACCCGGTCGGTCTGGGCGGCGGCGCCGACCCATTCGGCCAGGTTCTCTGCGGCGTAGCCGGTGGCCTGCGCGTCGCTTTCCACCGAGGTGATGCGCACGGATGGGCCGAATCGCTCACCGACAGCGGCCGCGAGCAGGCCCACCCCGCCGTAGAGGTCGAGGTTGGCGGCCTTGGGATCGAACAGGTCGGGGTCGATGGCGTCCTGCACGGCGCTGAAGAGGGTTTCGGCGGCGCGGGCGTGTACCTGCCAGAATCCGGCGGCGTCGAGCCGGAACTCGCGGTCGCCGACGAGCTCGGTGATCGGGTTCGGGGCGGTGCGACGGCGGCGGCCCTTGTCGTCCTGTTCGGCGGGCAGGATCTGCACGGGGCCCACGCTCGGAGCCACGACGTCCACGGAGGCCGCTCCGGCGAACAACCGGTCCAACGGCGCGGCCATCTCGAGGGCGTGCACCGCCAGCGGCAGGTCGTCGACCGGGATCACCCGGTGTGAGCGGGCCGCGTAGGGGCCCACGATGCCGTCGGCGGTCACGTGCAGGCGCACCCGGGTGCGCCAGCCGGTGCCGTCCATGGCGTCGCCGGGCGACGCATCCGCGGCCACGGCGACGGGCTCGACGGTTACGTCGGTGTCGATGCCGGCCATGCGGTGCAGGGCGTCGGCGAGCACCTGACGCTTGAGTTCGCGCTGGTGGCTGAGTTCGATGTGGCCGAATTCGGCGCCGCCGGCACGGTCGGCCGGGTCACGGTCGATGGCGGCGGCGGCCCAGATGTGCGGCTGGCGTTCGGGGGCCGCCTCGAGGACCTCGACGGTCTCGGCGCGCCAGAAGCTCTTCTTGTTCGCGTCGGTCAACCGCGCGCGCACCCGCTCACCAGGCATGGTGTCGCTGACGAAGACCACCCGGCCCTCGTGCCGGGCCACGAAGATACCGCCGTGGGCTACATTTGTGACGTCGAGCTCGAGTTCCGTGCCGATTTCGCCTTCGGGATTGCCCTGTCGTGCCTGATTATTGGTGTTGGTGCCCATTCAACGAGCATCCCACATCTGCTGAGACACCGAAGGGTTCCATGCGCCTGTACCTCGCCTCCACCTCCCCCGCCCGCCTGTCGCTGCTGCGGGCGGCGGGCATCGAACCCGCCACGATCTCGCCCGAGGTCGACGAGGATGCCGTCGCCGAGGCCGAGGCTGTGCGCACCGGCGCGCCGCTCACGCCGCACCACGTGGTGGAGCTGCTGGCCAGGGCGAAGGCCGAGGCGGTGGCCGCGGATGGCGCGGCGCACGGCATCGACGGCCTGATCCTGGGCGGCGACTCGGTGTTCGTGCTCGACGGCGTGATCTACGGCAAGCCGCACACCCCCGAGCGGGCCCGGGAGCGCTGGCAGGGCCAGCGCGGCCGCACCGGCCAGCTCTTCTCCGGCCACTGGCTGATCGAATACGTCGACGGCAAGCCCGGGCGTGCGGTCGGGGCCGTGGCCCAGGCCTCGGTGACCTTCGCCGACGACATCCCGGATGCCGAGCTCGACGCCTACATCGCGACCGGGGAACCCTTGTTCGTGGCCGGCGCCTTCACCATCGACAGTCTCGGCGCGCCGTACATCACCCGCATCGAGGGCGACCCGTCCACTGTGGTCGGACTGTCCCTGCCGACCCTGCGGCGATTGGTGTCCCGGCTGGGCTATGACTGGCCGAGCCTGTGGAATCGGGGTATTTCGGCCCTACCGGACTGACCACCCGAGGGGCGTCTTTGTAGCCCGACGCAGGGTTCCGGCATTCCTTTTTGTGGGAAAGAACCAAAAAAGCTGGGGTGCTGACCAATAGGCTCAGTACCTATGTCGCGTATAACGAAGGTCCTCATCGCCAACCGGGGCGAGATCGCCGTCCGAGTGATCCGAGCGGCGAAGGACAGCGGCATCCTCTCGGTCGCCGTGTACGCCGACCAGGACCGCGACGCCCTGCATTCCCGCCTCGCCGACGAGGCCTACGGGCTGGACGGCACGACGAGCGCCGAAACGTACCTGGTCATCGAGAAGATCCTCTCCGTCGCCCGCCGCTCGGGTGCCGACGCCGTGCACCCCGGGTATGGCTTCCTGGCCGAGAACGCCGCCTTCGCCCGCGCCGTGATCGGCGCCGGCCTGATCTGGATCGGGCCGTCCCCCGAGGCCATCGAGCAACTCGGCGACAAGGTCTCCGCCCGGCACATCGCCGAGAAGGTGCACGCCCCGATGGCGCCCGGCACCCTGAACCCGGTCGCGGACGCATCCGAGGTGCTCGACTTCGTCGACCAGCACGGCCTGCCCGTCGCCATCAAGGCGGCCTTCGGCGGTGGCGGCCGCGGGCTGAAGGTGGCCCGCACCCGCGAAGAGGTGCCCGAACTGTTCGACTCCGCGGTGCGCGAGGCCATCACGGCGTTCGGCCGCGGCGAGTGCTTCGTGGAGAAGTACCTCGACAAGCCCCGGCACGTCGAAACCCAGTGCCTGGCGGATGCGCACGGCAACGTCGTCGTCATCTCCACGCGCGACTGCTCCCTGCAGCGTCGCCACCAGAAGCTCGTCGAAGAGGCGCCGGCGCCGTTCCTCACCGAGGCGCAGACAACCGAGATGTACCGGGCGTCCAAGGCCATCCTCAAGGAGGTCGGCTACGTGGGCGCCGGCACCTGTGAATTCCTGATCGGCCAGGACGGCACGGTCTCCTTCCTCGAGGTGAACACCCGCCTGCAGGTGGAGCACCCGGTCTCCGAAGAGGTCACCGGCATCGACCTGGTGCGCGAGCAGTTCCGCCTCGCCGAGG
>Ga0247808_10000478_pt1 | contig 19660 bp, 21 predicted proteins | sample UWRJL089202R1_FD_179914 | JGI IMG/M metagenome (GOLD analysis project Ga0247808, IMG submission 179914) | Plant litter microbial communities from Arlington Agricultural Research Station in Wisconsin, United States - UWRJ-L089-202R-1 | ecosystem: Environmental > Terrestrial > Plant litter >... | reverse complement strand
GAAATAATAATAATTCCGGAGGAAGAGGTCGAACGACTAACAATAACAACAATAACCAACGTGATTATACACAGCAACAAAATCAGTATAATCAAGGAGGAAGAACAACAAATGATTACAATGGTAATCGTACTGGTCAGAATAACGGAAACAACCAGAATACAAACCAGAATAGGAATCAAAACAGAAATCAAAATACTAACACCAATACACAAAACAATCAGAACAACACCAACACAGGTACCAATACCAATAGAGGCAATGATTATAACAGCAACAGAAGAGGTACACAAGACCAACAACAGCAGTATAATCAACAGCAGCAACAATACAATCAGCAAAGACAACAACAGCAACAACAGCAGAATAATAATAATCAGCAAAGACAGCAACAACAGTATAATCAACAAAGACAACAACAGCAGCAGTACAGTCAACCACAAAATAATGGTGGTGGTAACAATGGACGATCATCAGGCGGCGGATATGGCGGCGGAGGCGGTGGCGGAAACAGTGGAGGAGGCGGTGGTGGCGGTGGCCGCGGAAGACGTTAGTTTTAAAATCTTATTTACATAAAAGGATGTACACGAAAAGAATAGGTTCTTTACTAGTAGTAGTCATGTCGGTATTTTTTTATGCGCCGACATTCGCACAAGTAGAACCAGGATCATTAGGTTATTATAATTATGTGCCTGTTTTTGGTGGGCAGACTGTTTATGGTACAGCCAGAATACAAGGCTTAGCCGGCTCAGGTGTTTCTTTGGGTGGAGATATTGGTCTTATCACTTACAACCCTGCTGCTTTAGGATTCTTTAGGAAATCAGAAGTTTCATTGTCTGCAGGGATTGGTTCTTCCGGTACTCAATCTGATTTTTTAGGGAATACAACTAAGGCAAACAGAACATGGTTCGGAATTCCAAATTTTGGAGCAGTCATTAACTTTTCAAAGGATGATTTGGTCCCTGGTATTTTCAGAGGAGGATCGTTAGGAATTACCTTCACTAAAGTGAATGACTATCAGCAACGCTATCTGATGTCTGGAACCAATAGTAAAAATTCTATGACAGATTATTTTGCAGAAAATGCCAATGCTAATTTAGCAGCGGGAGGATCTTTTGGAAATGTCTATAATCAGGATGCAAGTTTACCTAATACATTAGATGCTTTATCGTATTATTCATATTTAATTGATTACGATTCTTCTTCTAATTCATATTATGCCGGTGTAGGATATTATGATTATTTTAATGGCGATCAGTATCAGAAAGGCGATAATTATTATGATTTTTCTTTAGATCAGGCAAAGCAAAAAGAAACAGTTTTGCAAAAGGCTGGTCAGTATTCCTGGGACATTTCTTATGGAGCGAATATAAATGATCGAGTTTATCTAGGTATAGGAGGATCTGTCCTTATTTCTAATTACCAACAAGAACGTTTATTTGAAGAAACGCATGCTCCTTTTCCTTATGGACTAAAAGACTTTACGTTTAGAGAAACAGATGTGCATAAAGGAACAGGTTATGTCGCTAAAGCCGGTGCAATTGTAAAGGCAACAGATTGGATGCGCATAGGTGCCTCCATCCAAAGTCCTACTTACAACTACATGAGAGAAACTTATTCATGGGGAGTTGTTGCAAATTATGATGGTATTATCATTGATAATAACCCGAGTAATACTCAGTACCTAGATCACGCAGATGTGAAGACTACTACGAATTCATTTAACTATCGGTTTGTTAAACCCATGCGTGCTTCTGCAGGGCTTACATTGTTAGCAGGAAAAAGAGGCTTCATTACTGGAGATATAGAGTATGTCCCCTACAAGACTGCTAGCTTGCAGTACCCGGGAGATCGTTTTTTGTTTATGGCAGATAACGCGACCATCAAAAATATGTACAATAATGTATTCAATTATAAATTGGGTGCTGAAGTCAGATTAGCTAAGCAGTATACTGTAAGAGGTGGTTTTGCTTACAATGCCGATCCATACAATAGAGTAGATGATCTGAAAAGAGATCAATATTACTTTACCATGGGTGGAGGGTATAGAATTGAAGGGTTTTATGTAGATATAGCAGTGGTGCAAGGATTCACGAATCAACGTTATAAGCCCTATACGCTTAATAATGGGCAGGAACCTACTGCCGATATTAAAAAACATTATGGATTCTATCAGGTTACTGCCGGTTTTACCTTTTAAATCTGGCAATAGTTTTATAACTTCCTCCTGATTAACAATATCAGCTACAATGAGAAATTTTTTATTGGGGTTTAGCATTCTTTTTTTGCTTTCGACTAGCTATAGTGCTCAGGCAAGGCTTAAAGTAGGAGATCAGGCTCCAGATTTTACGATACTGAATCAAGACGGTAAACCTATTAAATTAAGTTCATTAAGAGGAAGTGTGGTTTTGTTAGACTTCTGGGCTTCCTGGTGCATGCCATGTCGCATGGCAAATACTGAAATAGTACCGGTATACCATAAATACGCTTCTTTGGGATTTGATATGTTTAGCGTTTCCCTGGATTCTAAAAAAGAACCATGGATCAATGCCATTAGAAACGATAAAATGGATTGGCCAAATCATGCAAGTGATTTTAAAGGTTGGGAAAGCAATGTAGCTAAGTTATACGCTATAGAATCATTACCCTCTTCCTTTTTAATTAATGAAAATGGAATTGTAATAGCATTGGATCCTGATGAGTATGATCTGGAAAAGAAACTACAGGATCTGTTTTACAAACAAGCACACTTTTATCCCATTTTGGCCTCAGATAAAATCCACTTTACAGCGAAAGCAAAATTCGATATTCTAAATGATAAAGGAGTATCGGTTTCAAAAGGTAAAGCCGAAGAAATAGATATTACCGGATTGCCTCAGGGTTTTTATACCATTAAAGTGGATGAAACAACTTCCAAATTTCAAAAAATAGGAGTTGAAAGTCCTGAACCAACTTTTTATCCGGCAAGGGTAGATGATGGCATCACGTTATCCAGAGAAGCATTGTATGAAATTTATACCTTGACGGGAAAAAGGTTATTGCAAGGCAAGGGAATCAAAATAGATTGTACTTCTTTAAGAAGTGGCAGTTATTACCTGAGCATCGAAGGCAGAATCTTTTCTTTTTTTAAAAAATGACAATTATTATTCAGAGATAATAATTGTCATTTTATTCATTTTGTTAGGCGCCAGTGCTTCTGTTTTTTCTCCTGCACCAAAGTTATTACGATCTCCTTTTTCAGCTGTTACATAATACACTATAGCTTCCATTCCTTCATAAGTAACAATTCCTTTAGCATCCGTCTTGTCCAGAGCAACGGGGTTTGCGCTTTTGTCATAATCCTCTTTTGTTTTATAGACAGCTACTGTAGCTCCACTTTCCAAATTGCCTAATTCATTTCTGACAGTAATTCTAAGGTTGGTTTTTAATAATTGAGAACTTGTAAGAGAAAACAAAGCTACTGATATAAAAAGGATGGATGCGATTTTTTTCATAACAAATAAAGAATAAATGGACTAAAATTAACGAAAGAAGGCGCTTGCGCGCCCTCTTTCGTTATGTATTTAGTAAGTTGAATATTTTCATCTTGTTGTACAAGGTCTTGCGATCAATATTCAGCAACTGAGCCGCTTTTGATTTATTGAAGTTAACCTTTTTCAGAACCTCAACAATTTTTTCAAATTCAGCATTCAATGCAATGGATTTCAAATTATGTGCATCTCCATTCAATGGTTTGCTTTCTGATTTATCGTCGATTAGAGAAAACTTAGATTGAAATACGATTTCCTGAGGCAAAGTTTCAGCTGTAATTTTATTCTTACCGCTCAATAAAACAGCTCTCTTAATCACATTGTTTAATTCTCTTAAGTTTCCTGGCCAGTTGTAGTCAAGGAATATTCCTTCTACTTCTTCATCAAAACCTTCTATCTGTTTGCCTAGTTCATTGTTAGCATTGGCAAGGAAGAAATCCGCAAACATCATAATGTCATTTTTTCTATCGCGAAGGGCCGGTAAATCAATGGAGAACTCATTGAAACGATGGTATAAATCTTCACGGAATGTTCCTTTGGATGTAGCTCCGTTAATTTTCTCGTTAGACGCTACAATGATTCTCACATCAATAGGCGTTTCTTTTTGAGATCCCAATCTTCTTATTTTTCTTTCCTGTATAACTCTCAGTAAAGAAACTTGAATATCGTAAGATAGGTTTGCGATTTCATCTAAGAAGATAGTTCCACCATTGGCCAATTCAAATTGACCTACTTTACTTTGCAAAGCACCGGTAAAGGCTCCTTTTTCATGACCAAATAATTCACTCCCTGCAAGCTCTTTGTATAAAGAACCGCAATCTACTGCCACGAAAGGTTTGTCTTTTCTTGTGCTCTGGCTATGGATGCTGTAAGCTATAGACTCTTTGCCTGTTCCGCTTTCTCCATAAATAATTACAGAGTAGTTGGTTGGAGCAACAAGCTCAATTTGTTTTTGGATATTTTTTGCTTCAGGACTCTTACCGACAATAATTTGTTTGGAAGGAGCAGCTGAAGAACCATTTTTGTGAACTGGATTGATGGAAGGTTTATCTTTTGATAAAGCACCATCCTCTTGGCCTTGACCAAGATTTGCCTTGTTTTTCAATGCTTTCTCCATTGTAATCAAAATCTCATCTGGGAAGAGAGGTTTTGTTACATAATCAAACGCACCAAGTTTAATGACATCCACTGCAGTTTTTACATCTGAATACCCTGTAATGATTACTACTTGAATGGAAGGATCGATCTGTTTTATTTTTTCCAGAACTTCTTTCCCGTCCATTTTAGGTAATCTAAAATCACAAAACACCAAGTCGCATTCATTGGTTTTTAAGTAATCCAATGCATTTACTTCTGACGTAAAGAACTTTGTATCGTGGCCCTTCTTTTTAAAGAACCTTTCCAGAAGTTGACAGATGTCGATGTTGTCGTCGATGATTAAGATTTTTGCCATAACGTTTTTATTTGTCCGAGTCTACTGCAGAGTATTTATTACTGCGATCAATTGGTTAACAGAAAAAGGTTTTTTAATGAAAGCATCAGCACCTAATAACTTATAATTGTCAATCAAATGATCACTGTCTGCGCTTATTAATATAATTGAAGTTTTAAAAGAATTCTTTCTGAAAGAGTGTGTTTCATGTGAGCCATTTCCATCCGGCAAATTGACGTCCAATACGATAATGTCTGGAGAAGTATGATTAAACTTGTCAATTCCTTGCACAAGATTTTCAGCCACTTTAACTTGATAATTATTGCTTGTTAAGCCCCTTTCAAGTAGGAATCTAATGTCAGCTTCATCATCAATTATTAAAACTTTTTTATTCATCTGAGTGGAAGGTAAAACGCTTGAATCAAGAGTCCGCGTGTTGGTTACCCGTTTATTCAATATAGTGAATTGATTTAGCAAAGCGTAGGAATTTAGTACCTATTCATCTTTCATTTCTGTTTCGCGCGATTCTTTTTTAGAGAACGAGCGAAATAGATTGCTTATTTTTTCAATACCCCAGGCAAGCTTTTCTGGGTGATTGTTTAATACATAATCGCTTGCTTTTTGTAATACCAATGAACCTAAATATTTTGATATGTTCATGTTGCTACCCATTAATTTCCCGATAAGAAAATCAGAGCCAAAGTTTAAACCTATTTTGGCAGCGTTAAATTGTACTTGATTGTCAGTAGCGAAATCAGAAACCATTTTTTTCAAAAGGTTTATAGGGTGCATTGCATGATACAATTCCGTAATTCCTTTTTTTAATTCTAGTTCTTGTTCTTCACGCTGACTATTTAGTTGCATGATTCTGAATCTTAATTCAGTATGATTTTTGATGGTTGAGAAGTCATTTGCCATGATACTTATAGTTTAATGAGTTTCATTTAAGACTGCCCGTATTATTTTATTTCTGAAAGGATTCGTGAGGTGTTTTTTAAATGCTATTAAAAGAACAGCTAAGATGAAATAGAGCCCTCCTACAGCAAAGAATCCAGTGAATGTGTTTCCGTATAGGAATGAAATGTATAAACTTAAAGCTATACTAAAGAGAACAATGAATAGAATGGACAAAATGCCAATTAAGAGATAAGCAATGAATTCTGACCCAATGATTGAGACTTTATCAGATGTTTGCAGAACAATAAGATCATAACGCGTGTCGATATACGACTTCAGTTTATCTGAAAGCTCTTCTATTTTAGTTTGTTCTTCCATAGTATAGCTAAATGTTTATTTTCAATGAATAATCAGAAATGAATTTCAATTAAGAAACATTGTTTGTTCTTGATCTGAATTCTTCAGTTTTTTGTCTGCCTTGTTCTTTGTATTCTTCTAATTTGGTTTCTGCCAATTGTTGCAGATTATCCGCTTTTTCACGTAAATTATCTACCGTAGATTTCACTCTTTGTTTCCAATCACCGGCTAGATCTTTCGCGTCGTCCACTAATTTTTTACGTGTTTCACTACCTTTATTAGGTGCAAATAAAACACCAGCGGCTGCTCCTATTACAGCTCCAAGTACAAGAGCTCCAATAATTTTTTCTGAATTTTTCATAGCTGTATAGTTGTAAGTTGATCTGTTTTTATAAGGTTGTTTAGGTCAAAATAGTGCCACTCCCTTTTTTGAGCTTAAAATATTGACTCTCAGGCACCGAATAGTCTTTTACACGACTTGAATTTACTGAATTGGGGAATTAAAATCCCCAATATGGGGCGGGTTCTCTTATAAAAGTAGCTCATTTCCCCACCTTTTCAAAAGCCACAATAGTTCAGATTATAGGGCTTTCAGCACATAATTAGTTCATCATTTGAAGGTTAAAAAGTGATCGACGGATCTTATGACAGAACTTATAAAGAATAGTTTTTTGGTAAAGTAATTGTGTCCATTAGAATATCTCGATATTGGTTCTTTGTGGTGACAGGATGAAATAATCAGAATTGTCATGACAGATGTTTGGATTAAAGAACAGTTCTTGTTTTTTGTTAGTATTGTATATGATAAAGTTGAATTTAAACATTTCACAAAAAAAGCATTTTTATCTCATTTCGGTATTGTCTCTGATGATTTTATCCGCTTCAGTAGCGCTTGCTCTTGTTACGATTTATCAAACGAATCAATCTATTGCCTCGCTCGATCACTCTTATAATATAAATTTAAAAATTGAGAGAATTCTGTCTTATTCGAAAGATGCAGAAACAGGGCTACGTGGTTATATCATTACGCGCAACACTGATTTTTTAGAACCTTCTCAAAATGCAAAGGAGAACATTGATCGGGAGTTAACAGAGTTGTATGCTGCACTTGAAAATGATTCAGAACAAAAGAAAAATCTCGACTCCTTAAAGTTTGACATACAATATCAATTAGACTTACTGGCTTTTGTGAAGTCTAGTTTTGAAAAATCAAATAATAAACTCACGGATTCGATAGGTGTATTTGTCTACAGAGGAAGAGTGGTGATGAATCAAATCCGCGATAAGGCTAATCAGATAAAGGATTTGGAACTTAAAAGGCTTCATGATATTAAAGAAGATACGTATAGAAAATCGAGATTCAGTATTGGCGTAATCATATTGACCTGTAGTTTATCATTGCTTATTTTATTATGTGTACTGATTCTGCTCAATTCTGCATTTCACAAAAAAGTAGAAGTAGAGAAAAATCTGATTTCTTCGCAACAGTTATTGGAACATCAGGTTCACCGGCTGAATCTTTCGAATAAAGAGCTGGAACAATTTGCTTATGTTGCTTCCCATGATTTGCAGGAACCGCTTCGTAAAATCATGGCATTTAGTGAACGTATTGGATCCAAGTTAGTCAATGAAAAGAACGATGAGATCGTGAATTATTTGGAACGGCTTAATCGTTCTGCTGCCAGAATGCGGACATTGATTCAAGATCTTTTGATGTATTCTCGTTCTACAAGAGTTTTAGATTCCAACGAGAGAATAGATTTTAATGAATTATTTAAAATAATTATCGAAGATTTGGATGCATCCATTGTTAGTGAAAAAGCTAGAATTACAATAGCGAAATTGCCTGTGAACAAAGGAAACAAAACGCAATTGAGACAACTCTTCCAAAACTTATTGAGCAATTCATTAAAGTTTCATAAACCAGGAAGCATTCCTAAAATAGAAATATGGGCAGAGTGGAATAGCGCGGGCAAAATTGCGGAAAAGAATTGGGAAAAAGAATTCAACTTGAGCTATTCAAACTATTTGTGTGTATTTGTGAAAGACAATGGAATTGGATTCGAATCGCATTACCTGCAGCAAATATTTGTAATTTTCCAAAGGCTACATGCAAGAGTAGAGTATGAAGGCACAGGCATAGGACTTGCTATTTGTAAAAAAATTGTAGAGAACCACGAAGGGTTTATCACTGCGGAAAGCTTTCCTAATGATCATACTACATTTATTGTAGGATTGCCCCAAAAAAATTAATCAATTCATAATTCATTAAATTTATTACGTGATACACGATAACAAACAATTGAATCTTCTGGTAGTAGAAGATGATGAAGATGACTTCTTCCTGTTGGAAAGTAATCTCAAAGCGACTTCATTTTATAAAGAGATATTCTGGGCATTGGATTTTGATGCGGCAAAAAAGATACTGGCTGAGAAATCTATTGATATTGCTTTGATTGATTATCGATTGGGTGCCTATACAGGTATTGATGTTATCTCATTTATCAATAAGCATTTTACGTTTATTCCAACCATTCTCTTGACTGGATTGAAAGAAGCTGCTATAGACGAAGAAGCATTGCAATCAGGAGCTTTTGACTATTTAGTAAAAGATCAGTATTCTATTGATATCCTTGATCGCAGTGTTCGATATGCAGTAGAAAAATCAAGGGTGTTGAGATCACTGAAGCAAAGTGAAAGCAAATTTAAAAACCTTTTTGAAAATGCGATAGAGTATATTTTTATCGTCGATTCAGATTTTAAAATATTAGATGTTAATAAATCCGCATTGAAGATCGTAGAGAAAGACAGTAAGGATTCTCTTGTAGGCTTATCTATTACGGATTTTCTGAGCGTAGATTCAAAAGTCGGATCCTTTTTTGATTTGATGAGGAACAATGTCTCAGACACAATTGAAGTTGAAATTGATATTTTAATCAGTAATACTCCCCGCAAGATAAATTGCATGCTTCACTTTTCAATCATTGATGAATCGTCAAATATAGCCCAATTGGTTTTATATGATATTACAGAAGTCAAAGAAAGAGATTTGAGAGATAAATTGCTCGAGAAGCAAGCGCTTACAGGAAAGACGGCTCAGGTAATTGCTCATGAGATTAAAAATCCTTTAAGTAATATTCAATTATCTCTGGGCGAATTGAAACAAATACTGGAGGTAGTTGATTTCCCAAACCCTGATGAGAACCCTCATGTATTCATAGATATCATTGATAGAAATAGCAAGCGTATAAATAATCTAATTGAAGATTTACTTAACGCTACACGTTTCAATACCGTAAATTTCGAAGAGGTTCTATTGACAGATGTATTGAACGAAGCTATTAACCTTGTTCAAGATAGAATTACGCTGAAAGGAATTTATTTTTCGAAAGGCATAGAAACTAAAGTGAAGATTAAGGCGGACAAAGAAAAATTAGGCATAGCTCTATTAAATATCTTAGTCAATGCGATAGAAGCGGTAGAAGAGAAAAATGGCAAATTAATATTAGCGGTATTTGAAGAGAATGATTTGGTATCGATTAATATTACTGATAATGGCAAGGGAATTCCTGCCGAAAATCTGAGTAAATTGTTTGAACCTTTCTTTACTTCTAAAAGAGGAGGAAGTGGACTAGGACTTACTGCTACCTATAATATCATTACCAAACATGATGGCAGTATCAAAGTAAAAAGTAAAGAGAACATAGGAACGAGCTTTATCATTACATTGCCGGTCATTCAGTAGCAAAACAAAAAATAAAATAAGAAAGGGTGTAGCTGGTAATAGGCGACACCCTTTCTTATTTTATAAATGGACGGCTAGTCCAAATGTAGAAAGCCCTGTAGAAAGATCAAGGTATACACCAAATGTGTTTGAAATATGAAATTCAGAACCTAGATGTGCATCAATGTAAAATGGACTAACGCCATTATAAGTGCCTCTGTTCCCTCCATATCCTTCTTCATAAGTAGTAGAGACAATAACAAACCCTACAGATCCTGCCGCATAAAAGTCCCACTTACGTCCGGAACTTAATAACTCATCAAAATAATACGTTGCTTTTGCACCTATGGGAACCATTGTTCTTTGATAGGAATATTCTCTATAGGTATTATTTTCATCTCCCCAGTAATAGTAACTACGGTAGGTATAAGCATTCACAAATGGTGCAAGAGTAAAAATTGGCGCAACATCGAATTCATAGTTGATATTGAATGCAGGTATGGCACCAGGAACGTAGCCATAATAGCCTAATCCAAGACCTAGATTCAGGGTGTTGCCAAACTTTTCTCTAGCGACTTTTTTATCTTCTTGGGCATAGCTATTTGTTAGCGTGAACACAATCAGAATAGAGACCGATAGAATTACCTTTTGCATGATAATAATTTAAACAAGTGTAAAAGCCTAGTGAAGATAGAACTCTTCGTTCATCTTCACTAGGCTTTATGAAAGGTTATTTGATATTAGAATTTAACACCTACTGTTACTTGGTACCAAGCGTTTTTATATCTTGGATTAGAGCTTGATCCATCACCGTTATTGTCTTGCAAATCCCAACCGGCTCTGCCTGAAAGTACGAAGTGAGAAATATTGAAGTCAAGACCACCTACAACTCCGAAGATATTTCTTCTGATGTTGTCATTGTCGTAGTCAGTAGTATCTGCGTCGCTATTGCCTTCTGAATCTTCTACTTTATCTACTTTAGCCAGAACAAATGAATACTGAGGACCTACAACAATGGTTAAGAAACTTGCAGGCTTAATTTGCAATTGTAAAGGGATATCGATGTGATGGGTGGTAGAAGAAGTTTTTACTGAGTAATCATCGAAGAAAAAACCACCATCAAATGTTCTTGTGCTTTGAAAACCTTTTTGAGAGTATAGAACTTCCGGTTGCAAACCAATGTATTTATTCAAAGGAATAGATAAGTAAACCCCACCAGCAAAACCTACTTTAGGATCTGCAACGAAATCCTCTCCTTCTTCATCGTATACATTGGATACGTTGATACCGGCTTTCACACCCACTTCAAATTTTTCTCTAGTGTCGAATTCATCGTCTTGAGCGAATACGGATGTAGCAGTCATGCTTAATAGTAGAAGAGAAACGGTAGTAATGATATGTTTCATAGTTTTAATGTTTAATGTTTAGTTAAGTTGATTTGTTTACGAGACTGTACATTAGAAAATTTATGCCATAGGTCGGTAAATGCGCTAAATCAATAAAAACGCGGGCTTTAAGCATTTTTATTTTTTTTGTTTCCTGTGATTCTGTAGATATTATTTCGCAAAGTGAGCATTATGACAAGAGTATTCCGGAAACAAATCATGCAGCTTTCTATTTTCATTAGAACGCCTGTTTTTTTGAAATTTAAAATGAGTTAAGCAGCGTTAGATATTATTCTACAGGAAGGGGAATATAATCTACGTCTAATGCATTACTGATACTTTGTTAATGCTATGAACACTTCCATTCATAGCATTAACATAAGGCATCATAATTGGCTCTATGCATAGAAACAATTAAATAGGCTATGCGGAATTTTATCATCTCTATGTATTTTGTATTGTCTTTATTGTTAATCGTATTGACAACACGGTTCTTTGCTTACGGTGCATGAAATTTATTTCCTCTGCTTTGCTAGTTGCGGCAGTGATCTTTTGCTAGGGATGGACACAGAAAAAATAGTACTTATATAAAACTAAATAGATATAGCTATGGAAAATTTAAAAATTAAAGGACGTATCAATGAGATCAAAGGTAAATTGAAACAGAAATTTGCCAATTTAACCGACGACGATCTTCTTTACGAAGAGGGACAAGACGATGAATTTTATGGAAGACTTCAACAGAAGTTGGGAAAAACGAAAGAAGAAGTTCAGGAGTTGGTAAACACGTATTTGAAATAAACTATAAAAGCAGCGTTGTAATTCACAACGCTGCTTTTATATATAAGACTTTATTTTTTCTATAATATCCGTGACGGAAGGATTATTTTTTTCAATCGTGATTTTTGATTGACTATAAAAAAGAGATCTTTCTTTGATTTTAGTTTCTAAAAAGGACAACAAATCGTTTTCGCTTTTCCCTTTTAACATTGGCCGATGACTATTATCAGAAGCCTTCAATCGTTTTGCAAGCTCTGTTAATGGTGGATTTAAAAAAATGCTGAGACCATTTTCATTCATCCATTCCATGTTCTGATGAAAGCACGGTGCTCCGCCGCCCGTAGAAACAATGATGTTATCTTCTTTATCATAGGCTTTCAAACATTGGCTTTCATATAGTCTGAAGGTGGTTTCTCCTTCGTTAAGAAAAATCTCCTCAATGGTTGATTGCTGAGTCTTTACGATGGCTTCGTCCAAATCTGAAAAAACATAATGGAGTTGTTTCGCCAGTTGTTTGCCGAGTGTTGTTTTACCCGAACCAGGAAGACCTATGAGGAAGATAAGCATATTATCTGATGCGAACTCTTGGATCGACGATACCATACAGGATGTCTACCATGAGGTTGGTCATGATGAATACTAAGGCTACAAATAGAGTAGCACCCATTACAACAGGAAAGTCCAGGTTGTATACCGCATTGATCGTCACAGATCCTAAGCCTTTCCATGCAAAAATATATTCGATAAAAAACGCACCTGCCATTAATGAAGCGAGCCAACCAGACACTGCTGTAATCACTGGGTTAAGCGCATTTTTCAAGGCATGTTTAAAGACAACGACGATTGGTTTTAATCCTTTGGCATGAGCCGTACGAATATAATCCTGCGTGAGTACTTCGATCATGGAACTTCTTGTCAGTTGTACAATGATCGCCATTGGACTTAATCCCAGAGTGATGGAAGGCAGGATAAGATTTTTAATGATCAATCTTTTCTCTCCACCGATGTATTCCCAAAGGTGACCGGTAGAATTTAATCCGGTATAGTCTGATAAATAATACCCGAAAATCATCGCCATCAGCGCACCCAATACGAATGGAGGTATAGAAATTCCGATCACAGAGCCGGTGATTAAAGCGTGATCGATCCAGGAGCCTTGTCGCAAAGCTGAGAACGTTCCCAAGGTGATACCAAATATTGTTGCGAAAATCATGGCAGAGAAAGCCAGCCAAAATGTGCCTTCAACATTTTCGCTGATGATTTCACTTACTTTTTTATTGGATTGAAAAGAACGGCGAAGATAGGGCGCTTTAAGAGCCAGTACTTTTGATCCTACTGGTAACAAACTGGTATAATGGTATTTTTCTTTTGTCTGTTCTGTATTGTCGTGAATAGAAATAGGAGACAGGTCATTGAGGTAAAAGAATAGTTGCTGGTGTATTGGCAAGCTTAATCCCAGCTCTTCTGAAATGGCTTCACGGGTAGCTACGTCAGTACGTTGTCCCGCCATCATGTTTACAGGATCTCCCGGTAAGACGTTGAATATAAAGAACACCACGATGACTGTTCCTAAAAGAACTACACCACCATAAAGAAGCCTGTTAAAAATAAATCTCAGCATAGATTATTTATCGAATTCCATTTTGATGAGGCAAAACACAGCATAGTTAATCATGTCCTGATAGTTTGCATCAACCCCTTCAGAGGCTAAGGTTTTTCCCTTGTTATCTTCTATTTGTTTTACGCGAAGCAATTTCATCAAGATGATATCGGTGATAGAACTGATGCGCATTTCTCTCCAGGCTTCTCCGTAATCGTGATTTTTACGTTGAAAAAGTTCTATTGTATAATTGACCTTTTCGTCATAAGATTTCATCACCTGTTCTGCGGGTACTTCAAAAGGATCCTGGTCTGTCAGTTCCATTTGAATAAGTGCTATTACGCAATAATTGATAATCCCGATAAATTCCGAGGTAATATCTTCTTCTACCAGTTGTTTCCCTTTTTCCTGAATAGAACGGATGCGCTGTGCTTTAATAAAGATCTGATCCGTGATGGAAGGAAGGCGCAAAATTCTCCATGCCGTTCCATAATCCAGGGTTTTTTTATGAAATAAAGACCGGCATTTTGTAATGATTGCCTGGTAAGAGTCTATGGTTTTAGAATTCAAAGGTTAAATTAGCGTTAGGTTTAAAACGATACAGAATTGAAAGATACATTTTTTCCGAAAAAAAAGGTATTAAATGTCCGTGGAAAAATGTGGGTCATGCAAAGTCCTGTAGTTATGGGGATTTTAAATTTGACGCCGGATTCTTTTTATGATGGAGGGAAATATGATTCCGTACCTAAGGTAATGGAGCAAGCCAGCCGTTTGTACGAAGAAGGGGCTTTTATTCTTGATTTAGGGGCTTATTCTTCCAGACCGGGTGCCGCAGAAGTATCTCAGGAGGAAGAGTGGGACCGTCTTAAAGGGATCATAAGAAGTATAAAAGAGCAGTTTCCGGATAAATTACTGGCGGTTGATACGTTCCGTTCAGAAATTGCCTACCGCAGTTTACAGGAAGGAGTCGATATCATCAATGATATCTCTGGAGGTTTTCTGGATCATAAGATATGGAAAATAGCGGCTGATCATAAAGCGCCGTACATTGCCATGCACATGAAAGGAACACCAACAACGATGCAACAATTGGCACAGTATGCTAATTTAACCATAGAGGTATTGGATTATTTTGTAGATCTTATCCGGCAGGCAAGAAGAGAGGGCTTAGCAGACCTGATTCTGGATCCGGGATTTGGATTTGCTAAGACGATGGAGCAAAATTACGAATTACTGAATCAACTGGATATCCTTAAACCTTTACAGACTCCTGTTCTAGTGGGGCTATCACGAAAGTCGATGGTTTATAAATCATTAGGAGCCGATCCCTCAGAAGCATTGAACGGCACTACGGCTTTGCATATGGCGGCTTTGTTAAAAGGGGCCGATATTTTGAGGGCTCATGATGTGAAAGAAGCGTTAGAAAGTATAACTTTGTACCATAAAATACGAGGCTGATATGTTTTTATTTTTTATGGGTTTTCTGGAAGTGACATGGATTGATATCCTGGATATCCTATTGGTCAGTTTGCTTTTATACCAGGTTTACCGCTTGTTAAAAGGTAGCGTTGCCATTAAGATATTTCTTGGCGTATTGCTGGTGTACTCCGTATACCTTTTAGTAAAAGTAATGGGTATGCATTTGCTTCAACGTATACTTGGGCAATTTATAGGAGTAGGGGTAATCGCTGCTTTTATTTTATTTCAGCAAGAGATCAGAAAGTTTTTAATGTTGATCGGCAAGACGACGAACTTCAACAGCAAAAACATGTTGAAGGAGATGTTTTCTAAAAAAGAAAAAGAAACAGAAGAACAGTTCAACATCAACGCCATCATAGAAAGCGCGAATATCTTGTCTTCTACTAAAACAGGAGCTTTGGTTGTTTTTGCTAAAACATCTGAATTAAAATTTTACGCAGAATCTGGAGACATACTCGATGCAGAACTTTCAAAACGTTTGCTGATTGCCATTTTTCAAAAGTACAGTCCGCTGCACGATGGTTCGGTGATCATAGCCAACAACAGAATCAAAGCGGCACGTTGTATTCTGCCTGTTTCTGAAAATGAAGAAATTCCTGCTCACCTGGGATTGAGACATCGCGCGGCCATCGGAATTACGGAGGTGACAGATAGTGTGGTACTGATTGTTTCGGAAGAAACAGGTAATACTTCATTGGCCTATAACGGAAAAATATTTCCGGTTTTGGCTAAGAATGATTTGAAAAACAAATTGAGAATTCTGTTATCAAATGATGGCAACGCGATTGCTCATTTGGAAGAGAAGGAAGAGAAGAAGCAATCAAACTTAGGCCCGCAGGAATAAATTTAAAGTTTTTTAATCGGTGGAATTTTTACAACCGGTTTAGTTTTAATTTCTTCTGCATTTTTAGTTTCAATCTCTGTCGCTACCAACAAATACTTTTTACGAATAGGGTTGATCAGAAATTTCTTCTGCTCGGTAAAACTGTCCGGATGCACTTGCTCAAAAATATGTTTCCATTCTCTAAAACGATCAGGATCGGATTGGAGGAACAAGTCAGGATCTATTTTCTTTTTCCTGCAATACTCTTCAAAAGTGAGTTCTTCGGATGACACAGATTAAAGTGACATTAAAGTTTTAATGATGGTTTCTATTTCCACTCCTTCCGCTTCTGCCTTGAAGTTTTTGATGAGACGGTGTCTTAAAACAGGAATTGCCACATGCTGCACATCTTCGATATCCGGAGAATATTTTCCGTTTAGCAAAGCATGGCATTTAGCCGCCATGATCAGGTTTTGAGAAGCTCTTGGTCCTGCACCCCATTCTAAATATTTCTTAGCAATGTCTGCGGCCATGGGTTCTCCTGGTCTGGATAAATGCACCAGTTTTACGGCGTATTCAATGACGTTATCTGTAACCGGTACCTGACGCACGAGGTTCTGATATTCCATAATTTCTACCGCACTTAAAATGGGCTTCACCGTTTTTTTCTCGTTTCCGGTTGTGCTGCGGACGATCTCTACTTCTGATTGATAAGAAGGATATTTAATGCTCAGGTTAAACATGAAACGATCAAGCTGTGCTTCCGGCAAAGGATAAGTTCCTTCCTGTTCGATTGGGTTTTGAGTTGCCAGTACGAAGAAAGGTTTTTCCAATTTGTGATGCTGACCGGCTACTGTCACAGAGTACTCTTGCATGGCTTCGAGCAAAGCGGCTTGTGTTTTGGGAGGAGTTCTGTTGATCTCATCCGCTAAAATAATATTGGCGAAAATAGGCCCTTTGATGAATTGAAATTGTCTGTTCTGATCCATCGTCTCAGCTCCTACAATATCAGAAGGCATTAAATCAGGTGTAAATTGGATGCGTTTAAACTTCAAATCGAGAGAAGACGCAATGGTATTGATCAACAAGGTTTTTGCCAAGCCTGGTACACCTACCAGCAAACAATGGCCCTGACAAAAGATGGCAGTCAATAATAATTGCACCGCTTCTTCTTGTCCTATGATCACCTGAGAAATCTCTTTTGTGAGTTTTTGATAAGCACTATGCAATGATTGTGCTTTTTCAACATCGTTTAATCCCTCTATCATTTATCCTTTTTTAATAAGTCACAGGAATCGTATTCTTTGGCTACGTCAATGTATACTTCATCCTTTGTTTTATCAAACCATTTATTGATGGCTGTATTTTTTTGTTCGTCCTGCGTAGCGTTGTATATTTTTTGATAATCGTCTTTCAGGTTGGCCTGGTGTGCGGGAACTTTAGCTTTATAATAAATAATCCGTACCGCATCCTGATTGTCTTCCGTACGGAAACGCACGGGTCTGGAGATATCACCTACTTTAATGGTATCAATCACAAAGAAAATCCCCGGATCGATTTTCTCCATTGGAATGCGGGAACTTCCGTCTTCGTTCAGGAACATCCCACCATTGTTCTTCGTTACTTTTTCAATGGAATGTTCTTTTGCTGCTTTTTCAAATGTGATACTGTCTCTTAGTATCATTGTTCTTAAGCTGTCCAGGAATTTTTCTGCATTCGAAAGATCTCTTAAAGAAGAGCCCGGTTTGATCAAGATGTGTCGTGTGTTGTATTCTGTTCCGCGGCGTTCAATCAATTGAATGATGTGGTATCCAAATTCTGATTCAACGATTTCAGAAATTTCACCCGGCTGTAATTTATAAGCCATGGATTCGTATGGCTTTACCAGATCACCTTTTTTAAAGAAGCCCAGTTCTCCGCATTGCTTGGCAGAGCCAGGATCTTCAGAATATTTTTTAGCCAGGGCACAAAAATCTTCGCCTTTTAATAAACGTTGACGAATATCTTCTGCTTTCGCTAAAAAGATACCACGTTGCTCTTTGCTGATTTCCGCTGTACGTACAATCTGGCCTACTTCTACTTCTGTAGAAAAGAAAGGCAAGCTGTCTTTGGGAATCGCTTTGTAAAACTTCTCTACTTCACCCGGTGTTACTTTTAGACCCGTAGTAATTTGTCCCTGCATCTTTTCAGTGATCATCTGATCCCTTACTTGTCGGCGCAAATCCGCTTTCAGATCATCTACTGATTTTTTGTAGTACTCCTCCAGTTTTTTTTCAGAACCAAATTGAGAAATGAAATATTGCATGCGTCGATCGAGTTGGGCGTCTACGGCTTGTTTGTCTACCGTTACCGAATCCAATTCTGCTTTTGCAAGCAATAGTTTATTGATTACCAAAGATTCCAATATGGTGCATTTGATTTTACTTTTGTCTGGAGCAAACTTAGCTTCCTGGCTTTGTAAAAATTGAATGTACGCTACTTCAAGCTCTGATTTCAGGACGACATAATTATCTACTTTAGCGACAATTTTGTCTACCATTTGTCCAAAGACAAGTGTACACCCCATAGAGGTGTACACCATTAAAAACATTAAAAACTTCTTCAAAACTTATGAATGCGATTGGGTGAGGACAACCTTACTTTGTGGCGTTGCCTGTTTTTACCATTTTATTAAGTTCCGCTTCGTTAACACTTACGGGGTATTTTGTTTTCAGACTTTCCAACCATTTCTTCTCTAAGTAATTTTGGTAGTCTGAGATGACTAAGCCTCTGCATTCTTCCAGTTCTTTTGCACGGGGAGCTTCAATCTTCTCAATGATCACCAGGTAGAAACGATCTTTCGCTTCAAAAGGATAAGATCCGATTTTGGCTTCAGATTTGTCTACCCATTCATTTTCACCTTTTTGGTACAAGCCTTCTGTAATTTGAAGAGCTAGAGGTTCTTTTGCCGTGTAACGCAATTCAATCGCTTTTTTAGACGTAGAGCGAGCGTAAATTTTTACTAAGGCATTAGAGGTATTGAATGTGCTGGATACACTGCCTTTGATACGATTGGCGGTAATGCCTTTACTCACAAAATATTGGATCAGAGAATCTTTACGGCTACCGCTTTTTACACTTTCATTTTTAATAGAGGTTTCAACCAGGTGCAGCACCAGTTTTTTATCTCTTAATAATGCATTCACCAACTTGTCCAATGCCGCTATATTTTCCTGAGGAATAGTTACTTTGTTTTTTGCATATTTCAAATCGATACCAGCCGGTTCTACAACTTCGTAATCAGAAGATTTTATTTCTTCTTTTACCTTGTTCAAAGTCTCTTTAGAAGAAGCACTTAGTATGGTAGCTTTTGAACGTTCTTTCCATTGGTACTTGCTTCTGTTCTCATTAAAGAAAGCACGCAATCCGGTGGTATCTTCTACTGCTTGTGACCAGACTTTTTGATCCATCAATTGGAACAACAAGATTCCGTCTCTGTATTCTTTAACCAACATGCGGTAGTCTACATATTTTTCAGACAAATGATTCTCTTCCCACTTGGTCAGCGTTTCTTCCACGTATTGATTGTACAACTGGCTCATGTAAACGATGGGTGTTACATCTGTTCTGGCTCTTTGTTTCAAACGAACAAATTCATAAAAATTAAGACGAGA
>Ga0247808_10000477_pt1 | contig 19714 bp, 16 predicted proteins | sample UWRJL089202R1_FD_179914 | JGI IMG/M metagenome (GOLD analysis project Ga0247808, IMG submission 179914) | Plant litter microbial communities from Arlington Agricultural Research Station in Wisconsin, United States - UWRJ-L089-202R-1 | ecosystem: Environmental > Terrestrial > Plant litter >... | reverse complement strand
CAGAATTAATGGGTTAAAAACAGACACTGTATGGCAGAATTTGAAACGCCTGGGCAGAACGACGGACTATAACCACAACCTGAATGTGACCTATAATTTGCCGCTAAACAAGATTCCCGGACTTGACTGGGTCAATGTGGCTACACGTTATGGAACAAACTTTAACTGGCAGACAGAGCCTTTATCTACACTGCGGGACCCAAATATCAATTTAGGAAATACCATTCAGAACTCCAGAAATATCCAGATTAACCCGACACTTAACCTGAGCAGTCTGTACAGTAAAGCAGGTTTTATCCGAAGGATGAATGGCAAAACTAAGGACAGAGGCGCTGCAGGTTTCTTTGTAGATCTGTTAACAAGTATCAAAAGTGTAAATGGTGCATTTACCCAAACCAAAGGAACTTTTCTTCCAGGATATCTGCCAACAACCAATTATCTGGGCATAGAGAATGCAACGGGTGCACCGGGATTGGGTTTTGTATTCGGAAGTCAGCGCGACATCCGTCAGATGGCACTGAATAACGGATGGATTACTTTGGATACCTTACAATCGCAATTGTACATCAATACCCTGCGTGAAGACCTGAGTTTAACGAGTATCGTAGAACCAATCCGTGATTTAAGGATAACGCTGTCGGCCAATCGAAACAGGACATTAAATTATTCCACAAATTTCAGGTTTGACCGGTCTACAGAAAGCTTTGAGAACCTGAGTCCATATACTACCGGTGATTACAACATTTCGTTTATCGCCTTGCGTACGGCATTTTCTGATAAAACAGGAAGCACATTATCGAATGTATACAACAAGTTTATGGAAAACAGGGCTGTGGTTTCACAGCGTCTGGGCGCGAGTAATCCAAATTCACGCGGTACCGCCAACGGCTTTGCCGATGGTTATGACAAAAACGCACAGGATGTAATTGTGGGAGCTTTCCTGGCGGCTTACAGCGGTAAGGATGCATCTTCCATCAGTCTGAGATCTTTCCCTAAAATCCCATTGCCAAACTGGCGAGTAAATTACGGCGGCTTGTCCAGATTTGAATTTATTCAGGAAACCTTCAAGTCGATTGATATTCGTCATGGCTACCGTTCTACGTATAGTGTGAATGGATTTAATACCCTTCAACAATACCTGGAGAGTAACGGTGCAGTATCGAGTAGAGATAATAACAATAACTTCCTGCCCTATTACCAGTATTCGCAGGTTACAATCTCTGAGCAGTTTGCACCATTAATTGGGATTGATACGCGGCTGAAAAATAATCTTACCGCTAACTTTGAATTCAACAAAAACAGGTTATTGGGACTTAGTTTATCGAATACGCAACTTGCACAGCTTTCAGAAAACAACATGGTTTTCGGTTTGGGCTACCGTACTAACAAATTCAGGTTCCCATTCGGTTTGTTTAAACAACTCAGGATGGATAACAACATGGACTTTAAACTGGATGTGGCTGTACGTGACAACAAAACTGTAATCTATCGGGCAGATATTACCGAGGCAGAGGTGTCTTCCGGAGCAAAGAATATTACTTTCAGACCAAGTGTAGACTATATTTTGAATCAGCGCTTCAATGTGAAGCTATTTTATGATTCCAACATCACTAAACCGTATACATCTCAGAGTTTTAATACCTCATTTGCCAATTTCGGCTTTAGTTTACGAGTTACATTGAATTAGCATTGGATAAAGGGTCAGAATAATTATCTTTGGGGCAATCAAAACAAATCGCAATGAACTTTCCATCAGAAGTAAAATACACAAAAGACCACGAGTGGGTTAGAGTTGAAGGTAATGATGCCTATGTAGGTATTACTGATTTCGCACAACGCGAACTTGGAGATATTGTATACATTGACATAAACACCGTGGGTGAAGAAGTAGCAAAGGACGATGTCTTCGGTACAGTTGAAGCTGTTAAGACGGTATCTGATCTTTTTATGCCTGTAACCGGAACTATACTGGAAGTTAACGCTGCACTAAACGATAGTCCGGAGTTAGTGAATTCAGATCCATATGGTGAAGGCTGGATGGTTAAAGTTACTTTAGCTGATGCTGTTGCTGTTGAGGAATTGCTTGGCGCAGATGCTTACAAAGCTTTAGTAGGTGCCTAATTCATGAAATATATAAAGGAATTGAAATACCAGACCTGGGCGATTGCCTGGACTGCATTTATTTTAATACTTTGCTGTTTAAAAATGCCAGTGTCTGAAGGACCTGGCTTTTTTTTCGAAGGTTTTGATAAGATGACCCATTTGGGTTTTTTCTATGTATTGAGCGTGCTCTTATTTTACGGCAAGATCAATTCTCAGCGGAGTTATAGCTTCAGAAACCTGACCATACTGAAAATCATCATCATTACTGCAGGGATTGGCGGATTTATTGAATTACTCCAATATGTATTTTTCACTTACAGATCTGCCGAATGGTGGGACTTTGCCTGCGATATGATTGGCGTAGGAATGGGTGTATTCAGTTATGTTTTACTGCATAAAGCTGCTTATAATGAAAAAAAATAGTTTGATTTTAATCCTTTTACTCCTGATGGCCACATTGAGTTCCTGTGGAATCTTTAAGCGGGGATGTCATTGTCCCAAAGTTAGTTATGTGAACTTTGGCTACGCTCGTCCCTCCAATTCTTAACAATTACCCTGTTGTTTTATTGAGAAAATTAGGTACATGTAACGATAAAGTTAGTTGTATTTAATTTGTTACCCATTATTTAACGCTCCCGAGCAAACTATTGGCACTTCCCGTAGTCTATTAGGGGTACTTTACAACATTTAAATTAATTTATGAAGACTTTTACTAAATCAATACCCTTGTTTTTATTGCTCCTGGCAGGGTTTTTTACAAATGCTCAAACAAAAAATGGCTCTGTGACAGGCAGGGTAATTAATGCAAAAGATAAATCTGTTCTGGATTATGCTTCGGTTTCTGTGAAAAGTCTTCAGGATTCCAGTATGGTAGGTTCGAGTAACACCAATCAAAGTGGGGTGTTTACAATATCAGGACTTGCACCAGGTAATTACCGCTTGTACGTAGCTTACCTTGGATTGACGACATTAAATAAAGATTTTACAGTATCTGCTGCAGCCCCTAAAGTAATCATCGGTGATATCGCACTTAAGGACGGTGGACTTGATCTGCAGACTGTAGAAATCAAAGGTGAAGCTCCCCCGGTAAGCGTTAAAAAAGATACATTGGAATTTAACGCAAGCTCTTTTAAAGTAAGAGAAAATGCTGTTGTAGAAGATGTCTTGAAAAAACTACCAGGTGTGGAAGTAGCCAAAGATGGTTCTATTAAAGCACAGGGTGAAACGATCACCAAAATACGTGTAGATGGTAAAGACTTTTTTGGAAGTGATCCACTATTGGCAACTAAGAATCTTCCTGCTGACATGATCGATAAGATTCAGGTTATTGATCAGTTATCAGATCAATCGCAGTTTACAGGTGTAGATGATGGTAACAGAGAAAAGATCATCAACATCACTACTAAAAAAGACAAGAAAAAAGGCTATTTTGGTAATACCAGTGCAGGTTATGGTACTGATGATAAATATGATGTAAACCTGAATGTCAACAAATTTAATAATGAACAGCAGATATCACTGATCGGTCAGTTCAACAACGTCAACAAACAAAGTTTTGGTGGCGGTGCTGGTGGCGCGGGCGGCGGTGGTGGTCGTGGAGGTATTTCATTTGCTGGCAACGGCGGACCTCAGCAAGGTATCACAACAACAAATGCTGCAGGGTTGAACTATGCGAACGTTTTTAAAAGCGGAACGCAGTTTAATGCAAGTTATTTCTTTAACAAGACTTCATTGTTCAATGACCAGAATAGTTTAAGACAGAATTTATTAGGTGGAGGTCAAAGTACAACTTTCGCGGATGCTTTTACAAGCACTACGGAAAAAGTGAACCATAGAATCAATTTCTTATTGGATACTAAGATTGACTCGTTGACGTCATTCAGACTTCAGCCGAACTTTAGTTATACAACTACCAATCTGGATAAGGACGATGCCTTTACCAATAGCTTACCCAATTCTGTGACGGTGGGTACACAAGCATTGAACACAAAATCGACCGCACCAGTATTTTCAGATAATTTATTGATCAGAAGAAAGTTCCTGAGAAGGGGCAGAAGTTTGTCATTGAATATCAATACCAATTTGAATAACAGTACTTCAGATAACTATAATAACATTATCAATAATATCAGTGGAAATGTTGGGATTTCGCAGGAAACTACTAACCAGTTTAACGATCAGACTTCCAAATCTTTTGGAAACACTTCCAGATTAGTTTACACGGAACCGCTGTCAAAGACTTTAAGTTTGGAACTGAATTATGAAAATAGATATAATCATGATAACTCAGAAAGGTTTACATATAACTTTAATCCGGTGACGTCAAGATATGATCTTATTGATAATACATATACCAATACTTATGAGAATACTACTTTTACCAATGCTTTAGGTTTCAGCTTCAATAAAACAGAAAAGAAATATGTGTTAAACGTTGGCGTTGCGGTACAGAATACCGATCGCGAAAACAACAACTTAACAACTAATAATATATTTAATCAGAACTTCACCAACATTACTCCGACTGCGCAGTTCAGATATACCTTCAGTAATAGTAAACGTTTAAGAATTAATTACCGTGGAACAACGCAACAGCCTTCCATCTCTCAGATCCAGCCTGTTCCTGATAACTCAAGTACACAGACTATTGCGATTGGAAATCCGAGTCTTAGACCGGCATTTCAGAATAACCTGAGCATTTTCTATAACAATTTCGATTTTGCGCATTTCCGTTCGCTATTTGTGTTTGCTAATTTAACGCAGACATCAAATGCTTTTGGAAATAGTTCAGTAACAATCCTTGACCAGACCAGTGATAACTATGGTAAGCTGGCGGTAACACCTGTCAACGTAGGTGGAACTTATTCTGGTAGTATCTATGGAAGTCTGGGATTACCTATTATCAAGGAGAATAAGCTAAACATTAATATTACACTGGGAAGTAATTATGGCAGAACTGCCAACTTTACAACCAATATCAGCAATGTCAGTGTAAAGAACATTACTGATGACTTCAGTTTTACCAACGGCTATAAGTTTGTTTCAGGTCTTGACAAATTAGACTTGACAGCAGGAGTCAACTTATCACTGAACAGAGCGATTTATTCTGCCAATCCTGGTCAAAACACAACCTATTATGTGATGAATCCAACAGCAGACATTGGTTACCTGTTTCCAGGCAATATTCGTTTGGCTGCTGATGTTAACTATTATCAGAATACTGGAAGGGCAGAAGGTTTCAATACGAAATACACCTTGCTGAATTCTTATGTAAGCAGACAATTCTTTAAAAATAAAGGAACGTTTAAACTATCGGTAAACGATTTACTGAACCAGAATCAGGGTACAACAACAACCAGTGCGAACAACACCATTACTAACTTAAATTACAACGTTTTGAAAAGATACTTCCTGTTCTCATTCACTTACTCATTGGGTAATATGATGAGTGGAAGAAGTACTCAACAAGGTCAAGGCATGCCAGGTGGTATGGGTGGCGGACGTCCAAGGAATTAATTTTTCAATATTTAGCAATGCGAAAAGCCACCATGTGTGGCTTTTCGCATTTACATATCTGCGTAAATTTATGGTTCGGGCAGGTTTAATCACATTGTTATTTGGATTTATTATAGATTAAGGCTAAATTGCCAGCTAATTCATGATATGAAACTGTCGCAATTAAATCCAGGAGAACAAGGTACTATCGTTGCATTTACAGATCTGGACATGTCCGTTAAATTGATGGAAATGGGTTGTCTTCCAGGAGAAATTGTGGAGGTAGAACGTTTAGCACCGTTGGGTGATCCAATGGCGATCCGCGTAGCGGGATATCAGCTTTGTTTACGTAAGAACGAAGCATCGATGATTATAATTTCGTAATAATTTGGCTTCCACTATTAAAATTGCCCTTGTTGGTAATCCTAATACGGGAAAATCAACCTTATTTAACCTGCTAACAGGTTTAAATCAGAAAATAGGAAATTTTCCCGGTATAACAGTTGATAAAAAAATCGGATACAGTAAACTTGGTGTCGATAAGCTGGCTGAGATTATTGACCTTCCGGGTACCTATAGTCTTTATCCAAAAAGCAGTGATGAACGGGTTGTATTTCAGGTTTTGGCCGACAAGAGCAATTCAAGCTATCCGGATTTGATGGTTGTTGTGGTTGATGCTACCAATATGCGCAGAAATCTGCTGTTGTACACTCAGGTAGCAGATCTCGGCATTCCCATCGTACTTGCCTTGAATATGACCGATATGGCTACTAAGGAGGGAATCAATATCAATGTTGATAAACTCTCGGAGCGTCTGGGTGTACAGGTTGTGGCAATTTCGGCACGCAGTAATAAAGGAATTGATGCCTTGAAACAGGCGTTATTAAATACTTCTCTTGCAACCCAGGTACCGGGAGCTGATATACGCGTATTGGCGCCAGAAGCAATTGATGAAGCAAAGATGCTGCTGTCAACTGATCAGGACTACTACGCCATGCAGATTTTGCATCAGCATGCCCATCTTGATCTATACACGACTGAGATTCATCAGGCATTTGCCGATATCAAGGCAAGGCATCATTTCGAATCTTCAAAACTACAGGTTGCTGAAACAGTAAGCAGATACCGGTATTTAGGTACCGTGTTGAGCGGTGTTATTGTAGACACAGGTGCGGTAAAGAAGTTTGCCTTCAGCGACAAACTGGATCGGGTGCTGACCAACAAATATTCAGGTTTCCTGATCTTCTTTCTGATCTTGTTTTTTGTATTTAATTCCATATTCAGCTGGTCTGCATACCCAATGGAGCTAATAGAAAATGCATTTGTGTTTTTAACAGAACAGGGCCATGCACATTTGCCAGATGGCGTCTTAACCAATCTTTTCCTGGATGGCATTGTTGCTGGTCTGGGTGGGATTGTTATTTTTATTCCTCAGATTGCCATCTTGTTTGCATTTATATCCATTCTGGAAGATACGGGCTACATGTCGAGGGTGACTTTCATGATGGATAAGATCATGCGTAAATTTGGTCTGAGTGGTAAATCTGTTGTACCGATGATTGGAAGCCTGGCTTGTGCCGTTCCATCAATTATGAGTGCCCGGAATATTGAGAGCTGGAAAGACAGGATCATTACTATTATGGTTGCTCCGCTGGTAAGCTGCTCTGCAAGACTACCTGTGTATACTTTACTGATTTCTCTGATCATTCCTGAAAAAATGATCTTTGGCTTTATCAATCTGCAGGGTCTGACTTTAATGGGGATGTATGTGATCAGCATAGTTGCTGCGGTTGTTGTAGCATTTGTAATGAAACTTATTATAAAGGCTAAAGAAAAGTCTTACTTCATCATGGAACTGCCTGTGTACAGGATGCCGCGCTGGAGTAACGTCCTGTTTACGATGTATGAGAAATCCAAAACTTTTGTGCTTGAAGCAGGTAAGGTGATCATCGCAATATCAATTATTTTATGGGTGCTGGCAAGTTACGGACCCGCTAAACGGTTTAAGGCGATAGATGAGAAATATGCGCGTATAGAAGCAAAACAGGATAGCACAGCAATCAGTACGCTGGAAAGAGATAAAGCCGCTGAGCGTCTTGAAAATTCATATGCAGGCGTTATTGGACATGCATTAGAACCCGGGATCCGACCCCTGGGCTTTGATTGGAAGATCGGTATTGCATTGGTTACCTCTTTTGCGGCCAGAGAAGCATTTGTAGGAACTATGGCGACAATATACAGCGTAGATAATGGAGATGAGGCTGTAGGTACCATTCGTAATAAAATGGCAGCTGCACGTAATACAGAAACTGGTCTTCCGGTATTTACCTTTGCTACTGGATTTTCTTTGATGCTGTTTTATGCCTTTGCCATGCAATGCATGAGTACAGTCGCGGTTGTTTTCAGGGAAACTAAATCCTGGAAATGGCCTGTCATCCAGCTCGTTTACATGACAGGCATGGCTTATCTTGCCAGTCTGATTGCGTTTCAGCTTTTAAAGTAAATTCAATACCTTAGTATGGTGAAAAAGGCTGATATATTAGCGCAGTATATGCCTGCACCTGCAGCACCTATCATTGCGAAATGGATTGATTACTTTCAGTGTGAGTTCAAGATCTCGAAAAGCCGCGCTACAAAGCTGGGCGACTACAGGCATCCTTTCAAAGATGCGGGTCATAAGATTTCTGTAAATAACAACCTCAACAGCTATGCTTTTTTAGTGACAACTGTACACGAGTTTGCACATTTGCTAACCTGGAACGACTACAAGAACAAAGTAAAGCCGCACGGGCAGGAGTGGAAATCTAATTTTAAACGGATGATGAGTCCCTTTTTAGAGCAGGAGATTTTTCCGGCAGATATACAGCAGGCCATTCAAACGTATCTGAAAAATCCTTCAGCATCGAGTTGCACTGATCTTGGTCTTTCCAGGAGTTTAAAACGCTATGATGTGAGTCAACAGTCAGTTCGTTTGGAGGAATTACCTTTACACACTCATTTTATGATTAAAGATGGTCGCTCTTTCAAAAAGGGAGAGAGGCTGAGAAAGCGTTATCGCTGTACTTGTCTTAACAATGGCAATATTTACTTGTTCAATCCGCTGGCCGAAGTTGAAGTACTGCCGGAAGGTACGTATATGGCTTCCTGATTGCCGATCTTCCATTTTAGTTTCAGACGTTCGTCCTTGAACTCTGCAGGAGATTTCAGCAAGCTATCGATCAGTATATCCTTTTCTTCCAGTCGTAAACTCGCATTATAACCATCCGGGATTTTGCTTTTCAGCATGAGAAAGGTGGCATCGGGATACGTGGTAACATGGTCAAATACCATGTCGAACTTGTTCTTCTGCTGCAGCGCATCGTTTAGAGTCTTAATCTCATTGGGATAGTCTTCATCAAATTTGCCATTTTCAGCAGGAGAGATGAGCGTAAATGGCAGCTTTCTGAGTGCATCGGCTGTCGCAGCCGTTCTGCCATCTCTTTTAAAGATCGTGTTGTTGCGTAAATAAGTTCGGGTATCGCTAAGCACTTGCCCATTATCGGTGTCCTGAATATGGTTGATTGTCACCAAAATTAAACTGTCCTTTTTGAAGTAGTAACGTTTAATAAATTTGCTCAGTCCACCGGTATTTAGCGTGGCAATGAAGACACTGTTTCCAGATGTGCCGCTATATTTTTCAGTATACAATGTTTCTTCACCAAGGGTGTAAATCAGGCTGAATGTCTTTTGCGTTGCAGGGGTGTTGATCAGCGTGTCAATTCCATTTGCAAAGGCCCGTACGGATACTTCGTTCATACCTGTGGCGGAATCCTGATTGATCAGGTCGGCCTGTGGGTGCGCAGGTTTTGAATTGCAGCTGTATAGTGCCAGCGTGAAGCATACTAAAATAAGTACATAAAAACGGTTCATCGGATCTGCATATTATTGATCTGCAATTCAGTCCATTATCGTGCCAAGGGCTAGTATAAAAGCAGTTTTTCTATGGTTTCAGCTAATCTGCTTTTTGCGAGGAAACTATCTTCCAGGCTTTTATGCATAGGTATTGCCGTATCCAGACTTGCGCACCGCATTACCGGTGCATCCAGATCATTAAAACAGTGCTCTGAGATCCAAGCGGCTATTTCGGCGCCAAAACCACTCCCTAACGTATCTTCATGTAGAATAACAACCCTGCCACTAACTTTAACGGCTTCTGCTACCGCGTTTTTATCCCAGGGCTGTAAACTGCAGAGATCAATAAGTGTTGCTGAAAGTTCCGGATGGTGATCCAGATAGGCTATTGCCCAATGGACGCCAAGGCCATAAGTGATAATACTGAACTGCTGACCCGACCGTAGGAGGTTTGCCTTTCCGATTTCGCAGGTATAACTTCCATCCGGGACAAGCCCAGTCAGACTTCTGTACAAGAATTTATGTTCGAAATAGATGACGGGATTTGGATCTTGAATAGCCGCTATCAATAATCCCTTCGCATCATAAGGAAATGCGGGATATACAATTTTTAATCCTGGTGTTTTCGTAAACCAGGCTTCATTGCTCTGCGAATGAAAAGGGCCGGCACCGGTTCCCGCACCTGTAGGCATCCGAACTACCACATCTGCTTTTTCACCCCAGCGGTAATGGGTTTTTGCGAGGTTATTCACGATCTGATTGAATCCACAGGTCACAAAATCTGCAAACTGCATTTCTACTACCGCTTTATAGCCATTAATAGACAGGCCGAGGGCTGTGCCTATAATCGCAGATTCACAGATCGGTGTGTTTCTCACCCTGTCCTTTCCATAGCGCTCACTAAAACCTTCAGTTATCTTAAATGCACCACCGTAATCTGCGACATCCTGTCCCATAATCACCAGATTCGGATACGTCTGCATTGAATTGTCTAATGCATCTGTTATTGCGTCCAGGTAGCGTTTTTCCGTCTGCTTACTGCCCGGTAGTATAGCTTGTTGCTGATATGGGAAATACATATCGGCTTGTTCACGAGCGGGATTTACTTCAGGTTCAGGCTCATTAAAGGCTGCTTCTACATCTGCGTCAATAATCGCTTTGAATTCTGCGCTCCAGGCAGAGATCTTACCGGTAGTTAATATTCCTGCTGCAATCAGGAAATCCCTGTAATTTGTAAGCGGATCTTTAGCTGCCCACCGGGCAATCAGTTCCTGAGGCACATATTTTGAACCTGAAGCTTCCTCGTGTCCGCGCATCCGGAAGGTTTTGCATTCCAGCAGTACAGGTTTAGGGTCCAGTCGCATTTCTTCAGCAAGCTGCGTAATGGTATCAAAGACCTCCAGTACATTATTGCCATCAATCTGAATACCCTTGATGCCGTAACCAATTGCCTTATCAACCAGATCGGCACATTTGTATTGTTCAGAGGTTGGTGTAGAAAGTCCGTACCCGTTATTTTCAATGAGAAAAATCACCGGAAGGTTCCAGACAGCAGCAACATTTACCGCTTCGTGGAAGTCACCCTCACTGGTGGCACCCTCACCAGTAAACACCAAAGTTGCTGATGGCTTGTTACGGAGCGTATTTGCTAAAGCAATTCCATCGGCTAAGGCGAGCTGGGGCCCCAGATGTGAAATCATCCCGATAATTCGGTGTTCCTGTGTGCCAAAGTGAAAAGAGCGGTCTCGACCATTTGTGAATCCGGAGACTTTGCCCTGCCACTGCGCCATCAATTTTTTTAATGGGATATGTCTTGACGTAAAGACCCCCAGGTTTCTGTGCATGGGCAGAATGTAATCGGCATCGTCCATTGCCATCGTGCTGCCTACGGCAATTGCTTCCTGGCCGATGCCAGAGAACCATTTACCGATTCTGCCCTGTCTGAGGAGGATCAACATTTTCTCTTCCACCATTCTTGGGAAGAGGAGATGTCTATATATGTCTAATAAGGTATTGTCAGATTTATCTTTCCTGTCAAATAACATATACCTGTAGTTTAGCTTGGCTTATCGTTTTTATGGCTTTCTGACCAGAGTTTTGAAAATGATTTGGGAGCTATTACGGGCATCGCACGATACTTTCCCCAAACTTTTCTAAAAAGTGTTTTCAGGAAGAAATTTTTTAGTTTGCCGCCGATCATATCCATGCGGCTTCTTTTCAACATACCCGCTTTCCAAAGCCTCCAACCGATGTTTTCGGTTTTGGTATTATCCTGCTTCACAACAGCGTCCCTGCGGTTCAACAACAGCATTTTATGGATATCAATCTTCACGGGGCAAACCTCAGAGCATTTACCACAAAGACTGGATGCGTAACTCAGGTGCTTGAATTCCTTCATGCCCTTTAAATGGGGTGTGATGATAGATCCGATAGGTCCGCTATAGGTAGTATTGTAAGTATGGCCTCCGATATTCTTATATACAGGGCAGGCATTAAGACAAGCACCGCAGCGTATGCAGTATAAACCTTGCCTTTGTTCTTTTTGAGCGAGCAGGTTGGTTCTTCCGTTATCAAGCAGAATCACGTACATCTCTTCAGGGCCATCAGTTTCTTCAGGCTGCCTTGGGCCGCTTAGTATCGTATTGTATACTGTCAGGTTTTGTCCGGTACCATGACTGGCAAGCAGTGGCCAGTAGAGGTCAAGATCTGCCATAGAAGGAATAATCTTCTCAATCCCCACCACAGCAATGTGTATTTTAGGAAACGTAGTACACAGGCGTGCGTTTCCTTCATTTTCTGTGAGTGCAATACTGCCTGTGTCTGCGATGAGAAAGTTGCCACCTGATATTCCGATATCTGCCTTGAGGTATTCTTCCCGAAGTAATTCTCTGGCCTTCTGCGTCAGTTGTTCTGGCGTAGCATCTATTGGCGTACCAAAACGATCATGAAATAATTTGGCAATTTCTTCCTTGCTCAGGTGCATGGCAGGGGTAACGATGTGATAAGGTGGTTGGCCAAGTAATTGAACGATGTATTCTCCCAGGTCACTCTCCAGTGAGCTGATTCCATTTCCAGCTAGAAAATCATTGATATGAATTTCTTCTGTAGTCATGGACTTAGACTTGATGACGGTCTTTCCGCCATTTCTGTTGATGATATTGAGAATCTCCTGCTGTGCTTCTTCGGCATCGTTTGCCCAAATTACCTTACCACCTCTTTTCTGGAAGTTGGCTTCAAATTCAGGAAGAAACTTGTCCAGATTTTCCATCACGCGCCATTTAATAGCATGTGCTTTCTTTTTGGAATGGGGTAAATTCTCGAACTTTTGAATACCTCGCTCGACGGCTGCATTGTATTTTCCGATGTTATAATTTATCGTTCTTCTATGATCTAAATCAAACACTTTGTCTTCAGCCTTTTCCAAAAAATCTTCCGCGGTATTCATCATGTTCAAAAGTACATATTAAAATAGTGAATACACAGATAAACAAAAAACCTGCCATGGGGCAGGTTTTTTGTCGTTTAAATAAATGAATTATTTAGCATCAGTTTTATCAACCACAGGTCGGTTTGCGCGGTTGGCAAGTTCCCATGCCGTGAAGAATGTGAACTGTGCACGTTTAGCCAACAGGGGAAAGTTGATTTTGCTAACTTCATCACTTGGCTTGTGGTAATCCTGGTGTAATCCATCAAAGTAGAAAATAATCGGAATACCATGTTTCGCGAAGTTATAATGATCAGAGCGTCTGTAAATCTGCTCAGGGTCTTTAGGATCATCATACTTATAATCCAGTTTCATTTTTGTGTAAGTTGCATTAGTTGCCTCACTGATTTTACGCAATTCAGTACTTAGCATGTCTGATCCAACTACATAAATGTAATTCGCAGAGTCAGGCTTGCCCTGATACTCAAAGCCTACACGACCAATCATATCAGTATTTAAATCAGCAATGGTGTTTTCCAAAGGAAAAACAGGGTGCTCAGAATACCAGTCGGAACCCAGTAAACCTTTTTCTTCACCAACAACGGTCATGAAAAGGATACTTCTTTTTGGCCCTTTGCCAGCTTTCTTGGCCTGCATGAAAGCTTCTGCGATTAATAATACGCCAGTAGTTCCAGATCCGTCATCATCAGCGCCGTTGTTTACTTTATCGGGACCTGAGGTAGTCAGGCCGATGTGGTCATAATGACCAGTTATCACAAGGATTTCATTCTTTAATTTAGGGTCAGATCCTTCCAGGAATCCAAGAACATTTTCCGCGCGGACTTTAACTTCCTGTTTCATTGCACTTGCAGAAATGTCAGTTTTGATCATGCGTGACGCAGGTTTGGTGTTCGCAGCAATTTCCTGTTGTAAGCCGGCTACGGTAAGTCCTGATGCTTTCAGGATTTCATTAGCCGTAGCTGTGCTGATATTTACCATACTTAAAACCTTCTTTTGCATATTTGCCAGGTTCGCAGCATTTAACATGGTTAATCTTCCGCCAGCTGCAAGCGTTCTTGCGCGGGCATCAGCAGTCATCTCATCAAGTGAGGGATCAATTGCTAAAACGCCAAGGGCACCATTATCTAACAAATATTTGAATTTTTCCTGACGGGCTGCCATCATTTTACGCATTGTTGCGCGGTCCATCGGACCGGCTGCTACCTTTTCGGTAGGATCGCCTGAAGCGAAAATCATGACTACTTTTCCGCTGATATTCTGACCTGCAAAATCATCATATCCATCTTTCTTTAAGCCGTAACCTGCAAATAGGATATCACTGGCATTGAATGCAAATCCTTTTTGACCAACATTGGCAGCTGGAATAACGAAATCTGTTGCAGCAAGCTTAGCTGTGCCATTGATGGTTAAGACTGTTTGCGACAAGTTGTAGGTCGCCATGTCAATTGGTTGAAAATACGCACCATTTACAGGTGGTTTCAAACCCAGATTTTTAAACTGTCCCTTGATGTAATCGGCGGCCATCCATGCGCCCTTTTTACCAGTCTCTCTGCCTTCATATTCATCAGAAGCGAGAATAGAAAGGTGTTTATAAGCTGTTTCTTTAGTGATAAATCCACTGAATTTGACAGCGTTTTTATCCTGAGCATTTGCCCCAAGCCCCATGAGTAATACAAGGCTGGTGTACAAAAATTGTTTTTTCATGATTTAGTGTTTAGTCTTACACCAAATCTATGAAGAATACCCGGTACCTCCCGTAAAGTTTTCGTTAGACTTTAGGTGTGGCGGTTCCGTAGAGTTCTTTATTTTTCTTACGTTCAATGTTTGCAGAGATGAAAATACTCAATTCATATAGAATAAATAACGGGAAGGCCACAACCATCATGGTAATTACATCCGGTGTAGGTGTAACGATAGCTGCAATAATCAGGATAATAACCGCCGCGTACCTTCTGCTTGCCCGCATGAATTTGGGTGTCATGATACCAAATTTAGACAGGATGTAAATCACGACTGGCAATTCAAAGATGATTCCGGTTCCTATGGTCAGGGTAGCTACAGATGATAGGTAAGAGTCGATGGTGAACGTGTTCTCAATGTCTGGACTTACTGAAAAGCTTGTCAGGAAATTTATTGATAAAGGACAGATGATATAGTAACCAAACAGAATTCCGATGATAAATAAAGAGGAAGCGAAGAACACAAACCCACTGGCGTTTTGTCTTTCCTTTTCATGAAGTGCGGGCTTTATAAATAACCACAATTCAAAAAGCACATATGGGATCCCAAAGATTATCCCCGTCATCACGCATGAATTGATCTGCAGGGTAAATTGTCCTGCCATCTCTGTATTAATGATCTTACCACCGATTTTAGTGATACAAAAATCTGAGCCTAGCGAAGGAAATTGAGCAGCAAGTTTGCACATCATCCTGTAGGTCCAGAAATCAGGTTTTTTAGGGCCCATGATCACTGTGTTGAAAATGAATTCATAGAACCAGAACGCAAGTCCGGTAAATATAACCACAACAAGAAGTGCTCTGAGCAGGTGCTTGCGTAATACGTCAATGTGGTCAAAAAAAGACATTTCTGCCTCTAAGCTTTTACCTTTATTCTTAATAGAATCAATCAGATCCTGCGTTTTATTCTCACTCATGTATGCGACTTGATAAACAAAAATACCATTCTATAAAGACAAATAGAATGGTACTTACGTTTTAATTATGAAAAAGAGTTTTCGTTATTCAGAAAATTCAAAAGTTTCCATGAACTTCGTGGTGAAATTACCGGCTCTGAAGTTTGGATCCTTCATCAATTTGAGATGGAAAGGGATCGTTGTTTTGATACCTTCAATCACAAATTCGCTCAATGCACGTTCCATTGTACTAATTGCCTCTTCCCGTGTTTGTGCCACGCAAATCAGTTTTGCGATCATGGAGTCATAGTTGGACGGAATTTGGTAACCTGCATAGACATGTGTATCTACACGAACACCATGGCCACCTGGTGAATGGAAATTAGTGATTTTTCCAGGACAGGGTCTGAAGTTATTGAACGGATCTTCAGCATTAATGCGGCATTCAATCGCATGCATATCTGGCAAATAATTTTTGCCGGAGATTGGCACACCTGCTGCTACCTTAATTTGTTCTTTGATCAGGTCATAGTTAATCACTTCTTCCGTTACCGGATGCTCTACCTGGATACGGGTATTCATTTCCATGAAGTAGAAGTTGCGGTGTTTGTCAACTAAAAATTCGATAGTTCCTGCTCCCTCATATTGAACAGCAACAGCTCCTTTAATAGCTGCCTCACCCATACGGTCACGCAATTCAGGGGTCATGAACGGAGATGGTGCTTCCTCAACCAGTTTCTGGTGACGACGTTGTATAGAACAGTCTCGCTCAGAAAGGTGACACGCTTTACCATATTGATCACCGATGATCTGAATTTCGATGTGGCGTGGATCTTCAATGTATTTTTCCAGGTACATGCCGTCGTTACCGAAGGCTGCACCAGATTCCTGTCTGGCGCTATCCCAGGCAGCCTCAAATTCTTCGGCTTTCCAGATTACACGCATACCACGACCACCGCCACCAGCAGTAGCCTTGATAATTACAGGATAGCCCATTTCATTGGCTAATTCGATGCCTTGTTTGAAACTTTCCAATAATCCTTCAGAACCTGGAATGGTAGGTACACCTGCCTTTTTCATCGTTTCTTTGGCTGATGCTTTATCACCCATTGAATTGATCTGCTCTGGCGTAGCACCAATAAATTTGATACCATAGTCACGGCATACAGAAGAAAACTTAGCGTTCTCAGACAAAAATCCGTAACCCGGATGTATTGCGTCTGCATTGGTTAACTCAGCAGCGGAAATAATATTTGGAATGCTCAGGTAAGAATCTTTACTGGGCGGAGGTCCGATACAGACCGCTTCGTCAGCAAAACGGACATGCAGACTTTCTCTGTCGGCTGTAGAGTAAACGGCTACAGTCTTAATGCCCATTTCTTTACAGGTACGGATAATCCGCAAAGCGATCTCGCCCCTGTTAGCAATTAATATTTTTTTAAACATATAGTTGATAAGATAAAACCTGCAGAAGCCTGCTGCCTGAGGAATCGATCCCGAGCCGGCAAGCTTCAAAGCAATTAAAATGATTTATATGCAAAAAGATTTGCTAAACGCAAATCTTACATGGGCTCTACTAAATATAAAGGCTGATCATATTCAACTGGAGATGCATTGTCTACCAAAACTTTAACAATCCGTCCTGAAACTTCAGATTCGATTTCGTTGAATAATTTCATTGCTTCAATAATGCAGATCACTTTTCCAGGAGCTATTTCGTCACCGATATTTACAAAGAAAGGTTTGTCCGGACTTGACGAACGGTAGAACGTTCCGATCATCGGAGACTTGATTGTAATGTATTTTGACAAATCCTCAACTGCTGGTGAAGCAGCTTCAGTAGCAGCAACCGGCTGTGGAGCAGGTGCAGCAGGCAATACTTGAGCAGCAGGCTGTGCAGGTACTGTTGTTGTGATCACAGTTGGCGTCTGGTTTGTTTTGATTGTGATTTTGAAGTCTTTTTGCTCAATAGCTACTTCATTTACGCCAGAACGAGAAACAAATTTAATAAGTTCCTGAATTTGTTTGATATCCATTTTCTAGATTTTATTTTAAAAAAATAGTGTGCATTAACACAAACTAAGTTAAAGATTATTTATGTATAAAAATTAATATGCCCACTTTAGGTAGACGGAACCCCAGGTAAATCCACCGCCAAAAGCAGCTAAAATAAGGACATCTCCTTTATTCAGTTTACTTTCCCATTCCCATAAGCACAATGGAATAGTCCCGGCAGTTGTATTACCATAGCGTTCTATATTGATCATCACTTTCTCAGTGCCAATCCCCATACGTGAAGCCGTAGCATCTATTATTCTTTTATTGGCCTGGTGTGGCACCAGCCAGTTAACATCCTCAGCCGTCAATTGGTTTCGCTCCATAATTTCCGCAGCTACGTTAGCCATGTTGGTTACAGCAAATTTAAATACTGCTTGCCCTTCCTGGTGCACAAAGTGTTCACGGTTATCTATAGTTTCCTGGCTAGCCGGTCTTACAGATCCACCTGCTTTCTGATGGAGGAACTGACGGCCTGAACCATCGCTGTGCAATATAGAATCAATAACGCCATTGCCATCTTCATTTGGCTCAAGTAAGACAGCGCCACATCCGTCACCGAAAATGATACAGGTTTTACGGTCTTCATAGTCAACGATAGATGACATCTTATCGCTGCCTATAACAAGTACCTTTTTATGCTTGCCCGATTCGATAAATTGAGCGCCAGTAGAAAGACCATAGATAAATCCTGAGCATGCAGCCTGCAGATCGAAACCCCAGGCGTTTTTGGCACCGATCTTATCGGCTAATATATTTGCAGAAGCAGGGAAGGGCATATCTGGTGTCACGGTACAGAAGATGATCAGTTCGATCTCTTCGGCAGTGATACCACGTTTTTCAAGCAGGCCGTTTACGGCATGTACTGCCATATCCGAAGAACCCAGACCTTCACCTTTTAATATTCGTCGCTCTTTAATACCCGTTCGTGAAACAATCCATTCGTCTGTGGTATCCACCATAGCTTCCAGATCTTTATTGGTCAGTACATCATCAGGAACATAACCATGAACCGCAGTAATTGCAGCGTGAATTTTATTCATCTTGTTGTATTTTATTTAAATGCGGCCTGTATCTTCTCTACAAGTCCGGTAGCGATCATGTTTCTCGACTGCAGGATCATGTTTTTAACTGCGGTGGGGCTGGAAATGCCATGTCCGATGATTACTGGTGCATTTACACCTAATACCGGACTACCGCCGTAGTTTTCATAATTCAGCCTGGTAAAGAATTCATCCTTAAAGCCTTTTTTGATGGTAACAACGTAGAAAGATTCAGCGAGTTTCAACAACACATTTCCTGTAAATCCGTCGCATACAATCACGTCAGCCTTATCATTGAAGAGATCTCTTCCTTCAATATTACCTACAAAATTAAACAAGTTCGTATCTTTCATCAGTGGGAAGGTGGCCAGGCTCAGCATATTTCCTTTTTCATCTTCCTCACCAATATTCATGAGGGCAACTTTGGGATTATTAATCTGCATCACGTTTTCGGCATACAGGCTTCCTAAAACACCAAATTGCAATAAGGTATCCGGTTTGCAGTCTGCATTGGCACCAACATCAAGCATCAGTCCAGATCCGCCGGTAAGTTTAGGCACATGCGTGCATAGACAGGGGCGGATAATTCCAGGAATTGTTTTTACGCTGAATACAGCACCAACAAGCATGGCACCGGAGTTGCCTGCGCTGGCAAAAGAATCGATTTTTCCTTCCTTAAGCAAAGAAAAACCTACAGAAATGCTTGAATTTGGCTTCTGAACAATAGCCTTTGTGGGATGTTCGCCCATACCAATCACTTCTTCGGTATGAACATATTCAAAGTGGTCGGGATTGAACCCGTTTTCAGAGAGTAAAGGCTTAATCTGCTCTGTGTCACCGATAAGCACCATGTGCTCTCCGGGAGATAATAATTCATGAGCAGCTATTGCTCCCAAAACATTTGCTTTGGGAGCATAGTCTCCGCCCATTATATCGAGACCTATTTTCATAGTAAAAAATCAGTTTGTGTACGTCGCACTATTGCCGGATTCAAGGGGTCTAAGTTAAACTTAAACACGCTGAAAACACAAACTATTTTTCAAGAAA
>Ga0247808_10000475_pt1 | contig 19734 bp, 17 predicted proteins | sample UWRJL089202R1_FD_179914 | JGI IMG/M metagenome (GOLD analysis project Ga0247808, IMG submission 179914) | Plant litter microbial communities from Arlington Agricultural Research Station in Wisconsin, United States - UWRJ-L089-202R-1 | ecosystem: Environmental > Terrestrial > Plant litter >... | reverse complement strand
CTTCAAATATACGGTATCCTCCCTGGCATTCCCAGCTCGACCATCCAGAAATACTATATCAGCTTTTTCAACACGATGGATCCAAATGAAGGTACCACAGGGTTGATAACGTGGCCAAAGTGGAATGAGAACAACCAACTGGTGCACTTTTTGGCTACTGGCACTAAGCTCTTGAAAGATGACTTTAGGAGCAAGAGCTACAAGTATCTGACAGACAATATCGGAAGTTTACACTTCTAGTTCGCAAATATATATCATGTATTATCATAATCAGAATAGTTGACTGTAATATTAAAATAATAAACTCTAGCTCGTGCGCATTAGTTTCAAGTGGTATGACTGAAGAGCCAAAGTTACCAAATTCCCAAATTATCCTTCCAAAGCAACGTTTCAAGAAATACGGTCACAGGATATCTTCTCCAATTGCCGTGGAATCGGGTAATCGATTCTCAGTTGATTAAACGGCATAAAATTTCCCTCGCACACCTAAATGAGAAGTCTCTCCATACTATTACGAGTAAGGAATGCCTTAATTTAAAGCCGACTAAGCGTTCTGCTAGGCTGCGTAACCTAGCGTGTATTCGAGTCACGCAGGACATACTCAATTAATATCGATCTTAGCTTCAACCTCGTACGCTTCGTCTCCAAACTCGTTCTTCTTCGCACCCATTCTGCAGATCGCCAGGGTGTCTAAGGGGACGTCTTGCATCCATATGGTATCCTGAAAGCTCATCTATTGGAGAGATCTTTCTCAGCTGGGACAGTTCTTCATATGATCAAGAAGAAGAAGAAGAAGAAGAATAAGAAGAAGAAGAAGGTGTAAAAATAACAAATTAGATGAGACACATACCGCCAAGTTTCTTGCATCGAACAATAGTCTTTTACTCCCTCGGGCCCTTCCTTGTTTCCGGCCCGATACATAAACTGTATTCACAAGCGTAGCGTGCAGCAGCAACGGTCTTGAGTCATCAATCAAGCCCGCGTCCACGAACGTGCCACGTGCTTTATTACAGAACCTTTCTCTATAGAACACAATTCTGTTAGCATAGCTCCTTCAACATTTCCTCTCCGGGTGTAGCCTCCTTTCACCTGACTTCAGAGTTGGTAGAGCGCTGGTAAAGCGAAAAGGGTCCAGGACATACAAAGCCAAGTTATGCTCCGGTTCCATGTATAAAACCGACGTCGCATCCTCCCTCCCCATACCTTTTAGTCCCTTTAGGGTAAGACTTAATCCGCTCCCGTCTCTGTCACCTGCCAGCCCTCTCAAAACATCGATAGCTCTCGCTCTGTTCCCGTCATCTAAACTCATAACTCCAAGAGTGAAGTGTAGCGTTCCAACGGGTCTTACAGCCGAATCTGGAAGCCCGTGGGTGCCCGAGTCAGATGTGGGCACCGTTCGCAAGTCATGTTTGAGGGCGCTGAGATGGTTTTGGAGGACAGGAGATCGAGGTACAAGAGGTAGACAGAGGAAATGTGTAGGTCGTGGGGCCATGTTAGTGAATTATATGGGCGAGGGGACTGGAGTGAAGAGCTCTGAAGTTAAATCTCTCTGTATGACGGGCAACAGTGCAACAACTAATAAGCGACAAGACAATATTGGTAGAAATGGCCCTTCAGCCTATAGCTTGAAGATACTATGGTCAGCCAAGAAGGGACTTAAGAATAACTGAAGGGAAAAGAAGCTTTAGATATTCCCAGAACGTGGCTTGGCTGTGTAGCCTTGGCGTTAGATGGAGAAACAGGCTGGCGAAAAGTTATAACGAGAACAAATATCCAAGCTCCTGACGAGATGTAGCCCATGAGCGTGTAGTATTGAAACTTAAACCAAAAACGTCTTCTTGTTTCTTTAGGTACGATATTTTAAAGCTAGGTTTATGCAGATTAACTTACTTAGGTATGATTTGAATCACCATCACGGCGAACATTATTAAAGTCTCGAGGGACAAAAGAAAGGAAGCCGGAGCGATCTGGAACAGCCTAAGATTGGGGACCACGATACAGGATAACAGGATTCAAAAGAAAATTTAGGAAACATGGTTAGGTGAAAGTCTTGTAAAGCTCACTCCTTAAGAGGTGACGGTTGTGAACAACGTTTACTTGCTAGATGTCCTGCCTAGTAAAGAAATTTTACCTTCCATCGGGCTCTCAACACATTATGACGGCTAACAAAATGAAGAAAATCTGCTATTCACCCTGGAAGCTCCAGTAATAGATGCCGTCCCATCGTCCCATCATCTCATCGTTTCGTCATATGATCGTGCAAAATCAATTCATATCTCATGATCGTCAAAGCATCATATCAATATCATGGACTTGATATTCATCAGCGTTCAAACCCTGCATCACGACGTCTCTTGGTTGTCCATTATTGTTTGTCAAAGTCAAAAGTTGTACGGCAGCATTCGCAGCTTTGGTCATCACTTCTTCTTTACTCACTGCGAAAAAGTTAGTAAGTACTATCATGATGCTAATTTGTACCAATTAAGTAAACTAATGAAGCAGTAGGCGCAGATGAGTTTAATTCATCTCTCCAAGTCAGTCAGCCAAAAAGAAAGGCGCTAGGACACAACTCACCACCTTCCTCAACAATCACAATCTTCTGGCCTCCAATTGTTACTTGACATGTGTATTCCTTCTCGCTTGAAGGAACTGTCGTAAGAGGCCTTTGTTCAATGGTGTATTTCACCGTTTTATCCACAGCGAGTAATCCAAGTTTTTCTTTGGGGTGCCTGCCATGATAAGCTTAGTGACTGACTTTTATGGGATATTGAGTTACGTATGTTGCATGTATAATATGACTTACCACACGTCAACATTATCTCTCATTATCCTTCGAAAATACGGCAGGATACCAATCTTTTCGACAATTTGTTGGCACAGCTACCAGGAATTTGAATTAGCATAGGACTGGTTATTAGAAATGGTACAATATCTAGGAGCTTACCTCGAGTGAACCAGAGTCAATCCAAATGGCACCAAGTAAACTCTCCACCAGGTCCGAGTAAAACTTCATCGCTTGCAATCGAGCAAGCAGAGTCCACGGATACTGTAGCCCAGTTTCCATTGCCGACAAGATTTCGCCGCGAAGCGCAGTGTGTCGTCTCGCTGTCATTGCTTGCACCTCACCAACCATAGGGGACTGATGGCGCATGAATCTCCAGAGTGGCATACGTACCAACTTTGTCTCTCTATTAATCCGCTCATTACCATCATCAGTGAGATCGATTCGTTCCTGGTCAATAGCCCACTCCATGCAAAGGAAAGCAAGGAAGTCCGCATTAACAAGAGCAGATCTAAGAAGATGCATTTGAATATGTGACAACTTGTCATGAGTTCTTAAAGCTTCCACTACAATTGAATCAAGTATGCTATCACCGAGAAACTCAGATCTTTCATAGGATGAGGATCCAATTGTATACGATGCATGGCTCATCGCATTGATCAACAGTGATTTCTTGTTGAACTCATATCCAATCAGTCTTTCCAAGGGCTCAAGGGCAGGTGGTAAGTCAATCTTCGGAGCGCTTTCAAACAAGGATAATTGTCTTTTTTCTAGCGGTAACCATATTTGTTCGGGGATAAATAGCTGTAGACAAGCCAGTGCCTTCTCAATCCCTCCATCAATCATGGCCTATTTTTGACAACATCAAGGTTAGCTTGCCCATTGCAGGGGTTTTCTGAGAAATTTGGACAATTTTTCAGAAATCAGATATACTCAAGACAAACCTCGAGGTTATCTGGTTTCTCAAAAAATTATTAGAACCAGAGACTATATCAATGGCACTTACGGCTCCAACTAATGCCTCGACTACATCTGCCAGAACTTTAGAGGACATTTGTCTTGTCGCATCTCGAGGGGTTTGAAGTAGGTCATTGACAAACAATGGGCGCCATTTATTGCCAGTAAAAGCTTTTGTGATGATGAATCTATCCAAACCCAGCTCGACCGCAGCTCTACTGAGTCGTGCATTGGATACCACTCTGTCTTTCTTAGCAGAAAGGTAACCCTCATGCCAGAGAGGGAACTCTCCCATAATCTGGACTGAAGCGCATAGCTTTAAGACAGAATCTCCAATGAACTCCAAACATTGATAATTCGTGTCTTCTTGAGCACTCGATGCACTAATAGCTGTGACTATAAGATTTATATTTTGGATTTGCACATTTTTGAGTACTGAATCCGAAAGCAAAGATGCGAGCATATAGACCTCAAGCCGGCGCATAATTGAAGGAATCACTAAACCAAACCGAAAATACTTGTCATCTACCTCGTCAATTATGCACTCTGTGACAGGTAGCACAACTGAGTATTGCCTCTTAGATTTTGTCTGGTTGCTTTTAGGAATGCGATGTAGAAAGTTCACTCGCTTCGGAACGCGTACAACAGACAGGTGTGGAGAATCATTGTAAATTTCATCGTAATTATCGTAGGGATGTTGAACCATTTCTTTTGGAGGCTTCACTGGGAGATAACCCTTTAATAGATACGGAAGATGTTTGTTTGTCTTTTCACGTACCAGACCACTTCTCTGTGACTGCTGGAAGTTCGCCATATCTTACGCGGTGTTAGAAATTCAGTTATCGGCATTTTGCATCTGAACTGTGGCAAATTACATACCAGCTGATTGTCGGCCTGAGAAGATTTCAAGTCCCCCTTCTTTATTGATCATAAATAACGCTACAGGCTCTTCACTTTTTATAGTGAAGCGGTGGCCGTATGATGTTTTAAGTATGGATAGTGTTTCCTTCAACACTATAGGCAAGATGCTTGGATCACAAGGTTGATTCCGTTCGACAACTTCTATCGGGAACTCCGTTGTGGAATCCCAATATAAAACGAATGGTGGAATGACCGGTATGGTGACTGGAAGAAACAACAAGATTTCTAAACCATTAAACAAAATTGTCGAATATCGCCCAACTAAGTCGGAGCTTCGCCACGCTCGTGCAATACCCGCCCATGGGTCCACCTTCTCACTCACAACCATGATTGATGCCCGACTTTCCACCGCTGAAGTCATCAATTCGTCTGTGACGGCATCATGTCTCAGTAGCGGAAGCATATTGTCGTTAACCAGGCCAACCTTGTACAAAGCTAGATAAGCCTCAAATGCAGCGTCTTTGATAGCATTTTTTTCACTCATCCACGACATTCGGCTCTCTGCAACCCGCACAGTTTCATCGACGGAGATAGGGAGGTAGGCTTTGGCTCGCACAAACTTGTTTTCAGCCTCGGAGCATATGAATTCCGGGCGTAAATCAACATAGGGAGTAGGAGGAAGTGTAGCACAAAAATGGTAGAGATGCTGTACAGCATTATCAAGGTCTAATAAGGCGTTGGTTTCCGGCACGCGAAACTCCCTCGCAATAGTCTTCTCACTATCCTCGACGACCAGAATCTCATGTAGTGAACGCATCTCATCTTCATACAGCGTTTTCATCTCATTCTCCAGAGATTCCCAATCAGAATGCTGTTTATATTCTGAGGATTCGAGCAGAAGAACTAGTTTGGAATCTTGATGCCTTGCCCTCCCACGGCGTTGCAAAAATGACTTGAGGTTTGCTGGTCTTTGGAAACACAACACAAGGTTGCAGACAGGAATATCAATCTAGTTTACATGTTAGCATTCAAACATTGCATGGATGGGTTGCCGAAAAGATCAACTCACGCCCTCTTCCATCACACTTGTGGCAAACAATAAGTCTATGGACCCAGCTCTGAAAAGTGACAGTGTGTCCTTTCCTGAGTCGGTTTCCAAAAGTTCAGATATGTTCCCTGTTCTCTTGGAATTTGCAGAAGTTCCAACTATCATGCCCAAACGGAACTTATCCCGAGTGTCCGGATGTAAGCTGATCAGCTTGCAGAGCATGGTGACCATAGCTCTCTCCTGCACAAATATGATTCCCGAGAATCTTGAGGGTTGTTCGCAAAGCACTGCTATGAGTTTGGCCACCTTATCTGAAATGGCAGGGTAGAATCCTAGGGCTGGTGAATTTTTGATAGAAGAGTTGACCTCAACCATTCTCAAGGCATCCGCGATGTAGTTCTGTTCGGCTAAGGAAACATCCCATGTTCCCCAACTAGTATTCTGCTCTGCCATCTTTAAAAAGTTAGATACCACCTCAGCAATGTAGTAATCGGCTGCCCAGCTTCCTAGCTCTGTACATATCCTGAGACTAGTGGCATGTAGACTCTTCAACTGATCTTGGCAACGAGTTTTGCGATTGAGTCTAATTTTGTGTAGCTTTAATTTACCTCTTTCTGTCTCATCTTTCCGCAGTTGTTGAAAGTAGGGATCATCTTCAATATCAAGCCCATAATAGACACGACTGAGGGTATGAAGTGATTTGGTATACTCGATTAGCGGAACACTTTCGTAATATATCTGAAGTAAAGCTGGTCGCTTCACCTGTAACCTCAGTTCGGCTCGATGTTTGGTAGGAATCCGACAGATAGCGTCTAGAGTCTCTTCAATCTTTCCTAAAGAGTTGATACTTGATCTCATAACTGGGCTAGCTGTAAGGCCGAGTATATGAGGTACACTTTGCTGATTTACTTTGCGAGGATGGTAGAAACTGGTCATCAACTTTGCTCCAGGATTTTTGCCAACACAGTTATGAGCTGTTTTAAGTCAAACTCTACTTAGCAGCATGGAGTGACCAGGCTATAAGATCTTACCTTCATCAAAGATAATTAAAGCAATGTCTTCTATCTGTAGAAAGCCGTGGGTGAGACCGTCCAGTAGTATTTGATAGGTACAAACGACGATCTTATATGCTTTTGATGAGACATGCGACCACAAGAAGACAATTTTGGAAGCAAAAAGAGATATGCTTACTCTAATATTTTTAAGAACATCATCCCACAGACTTTTAGAAGTCCATCGATCAACTCCATCTGCACCGGAGAGAAATTTAACCTGAACGAGACTTATGTGTGACTGAATTATCTCATATTGTTGCGAGCAAAGTGCCACAGTCGGTGCAAGAAACCATATAACCTATTGGGTTAGTTGGTGAATTATAAGCAAGCGATCAATTTGAACGCACCTTATTTGGAGGAATACGATCGAGTTCATAAAGAATTCTCAAAATTGCTCTGAAAGAATTCCTATCAGCAACATTCCACGAAAGCTAGCTTCAACGAAAGCCAGCTTCAGAAGAAGGTAATAAAGTTTTATTGGCTTAGAGAGCTAAAGTAGAATGGAGAGAATTTGGTTCTTTAATCACTTACATGTGAGTTTTGCCTGATGAAGTAGATATGGTTAACGTGGGATCAATCAAAGACCATAATGTGCTTTACAACGTACCGGATCCAGTGTCCATCTTGTGGTAATTTAGCTTCCAGTTTGAAGATAATTTCCTTTGGACTTACCGCTACTATGATGTTTCTTTTGATAGATTCTTCTAGCATTTCTTTTTGATAAGATCTGGCTTGGAAATTAACGGATCCATCACTCAGAAGTTTATCAGAGCGATGGCTGGAGGCACTTTCTTCAATGTCATCTATCTTCAGAACTTCCACGATCTGCTCTGCTAGAAAGCCTAATTCATCGACCTCTGGGTATGGGTTTTCGTCATCGGAGTCGCTCATTTTGTAAGTAACTCGAATTAAGAAAAAGGAGATATGATCGATATACTTATGTGAGTTACTCGAGGCTGTATTGGAGGGTACAGCACAGTAAGACTAAAAAAAAGATCGGAAACCTGAGATGTTACTCTCTCTCACCGCCGGATAAGGCAAAAGAATTGATGCGGAGAAGAAGCTCAAACACTTCTTGCCTGTAGATCGTCGAGGAAGGCTGCTTGTAACACACAGCGGAGCTACCCAATACTTGAATCTTGTAGCGTTCTACTGCAATATGTTTTGGCATCGGTGCTTGCATTTCTGTGATGTCTAACATGCGAATTGGAGAAATTTGAGAAATTTGTAAGTCAATTTAAATAGCAACTTTGTCTTGAGATAAGACTGAACTTGTGGTTCGCAAAATATTCTAATAAGGTGTACTGTTTATTTAGGCGAGGCTACTATTGTACTGTAATAACCGATAAGTTGCCCCAGTAGAGCTTGATAGCCTTGCCTTGTCCCACCTTCAGGCAGCAACAAACCTTCCACTCTTCTTACTAAGTATCACTCGCATAGTTGTTTATTGGCTATTGGACACTGAGAAGAATGCCACAATCCATACCCCATGAAGCGACAAGATGAAGAACATGGAGCGGCTGGAGAAGAAGGGAAGGACTGGAGTCGGAGGAGTACGTACGACCACCGGCAAATCTCCCATTGCAGCACCACCTCGGGTTGCTGTACAAGGACGGTCCAAGGCCGATCACCACGATGATAGTGCTTCGACAAAGAGTACTACAACTGGAAACGGCTCGGATGAGGAAGGGGAAATAGATGCCAAGGATAAGAAGATCGCACATCTGGAAAGGGAATTGGCGACTATGGAGGACGAATTCGAGCGAGAACTCACTCAATTAAGCCACAAGCTAACGAACGAATCCGAAACTGCGATCTTCTGGCAGCAGAAACATTCTGCCCTAAACCAGACTTTCCTGAAGACTGATACAGACCTACGGCTTCTGCAACAAGAGGTCATTTCATATCAGCAAGATAGGGACAACCGAGATCGGGACATTAAGACTCGGATATCGTCTCTGTTGCTAGACCGGGATGCATTTCGAGAGGCCTACAATGAAGCCTGTGGGGACCTGAAAGCAAAAGAAGATATGATCAAGGTTCTACAAGGGCAAGTGCGGGGATTGAAGAGTTTTGTTAGCACAAGCTCGAAGATGGATGAGCAGGTTGCGGATGAAGCTTTTGGAGAGCAAATGCAAAGGCTAGGCAACTCTACACAAAATTGGGTGATCACCAATTTTCGAAAAGCAAAACTTAGTATGTTATTCTTTGTTGAAGTTTCTCCTGCGATGCATTTCTGTCAGTGATAACATATCGGTATACTGGTCTTGGTAGTGAGAGCTTTCCAGACTCAGACAGGATTGGTCTGTCTATTTGTGACATATAATGAAAGTGCAGTGCTCAAAGTTTCTTGCGTGGGAGGACTGACACAAGGAACAGACGTTAATAAGGCAAACGATGATGTTAAAGAAATTCTATCACGTTTAGTGCCAACCTACAAAACGATAGCTGCAACTTCAAAAATACACTTAATACAGTCCATAATATCGCGTCTCTTAGTTGACACTATATTCGAGGAGTACTTCATTGGCCTTCCTCGGGCTCAAGCCGATGAACTAAGGAACATGGAGAAGTATCTCAAAAGCTTCGGTAAGAGTAAAAGATCCCACCGTGGCATGTTCGCTGACTGGATAATAGGCTCCTCGGAAAGTATGAATCAGTGGCGCTCAACAACTCTTGCTATAATTCGTAAGGAAGCTCCAGAAAAGCTGAACATTGAAACAACCGCTGCCTTGGAACTCGTCGTAAAAACAGTCAATGACATCTTGCTTTCGATTTGTGATATTGAACCATCGGAACCAAGGGATCAGTCGCTACGTGCGCTGGTCAACAATGCCATAGAGCTGTCTCGTTTACTGAGAGTACAGAAAGCAATTTTCAGTGTAGTCATGCCTTCGATTGAAAGTTATCAAAGAACAATATTTGATACCAAAACTATGGAAGATATTGGTGGTGAAGATGAAGATACACTGTACGAGCGCGAAATCCGTTGTGTGACATTCCCAGGAATCATTAAAGCTGGAGACGAGAATGGTGAAAAAGAGCATCTGAGAAATGTTGTGTCAAGAATGAGGGTGTTTTGTGCGCCGGATTAGAGAGTCTGGTTGCTTTTAAACATGTAGGAATTCAGGTGATACCCGATACTTTTGGAAGCCTAGCTAGCACGGCATGAGCCATTGATCACATTATATCAATTTAAAGTCTTGGCCAATAGGACATAATTTTGTGTTTTGGACAAATTTCCAATGTAATAAATTGTGGATTTTACTTCTGGAGTGACTCTAAACACAACATATACCTGCCAGTTTGCTCTAGCCTCAATTGTCCTGAAAAGTTACAGGCGACGACTGACTAGACTAGCTTTTTAGGGGTCTACAGGTTATCGGATATGATGAGTTGTAGTGCAGGTCAGCTTACCTGCAGAACCATGTCAATCGCGGGACGAACCTTCGACAAGTTCATATAGCCCTCACGTAGGGCTAACATTTATGTGCAGCTTCCCGTAGATTGCATTTTTGCTTGTCATGTTCTCTGTATGACCGACTATCTGCTTTCTTTTGTGATACCTTTGAGCGGGTGCACCTTCCTTAACACATTCCCCGCTGTCTTGAAAAATGTGTAGAGGTTCTTCATTGTTGAGAGGTGGAATTTCAACATGAAATTCAGGCAGAAATGCTTCAAAGTCGTCTGAAGTAGGCATAACAACTATGTCACTTTAGAAACCATGAAATACGAGCGGTGAAGCTTTTGACAACAACGTGAAGACCCATGATGTGCTGGATGTTTGCTCAATTGGATCCATAGAGTAGAAGTGTAATCCCCTACTAAGATGCTGCATATGTAAACTAGCGGTAAGCTGCAGGTTACATGCTAGTATGCTATAGGAACTTAACTTCTCTCTTGAAAGTGTACAAGAAAGAAGCTAATATCCACGGTGCTTCAGGCCTGATCTGACGACTTGAGTAAGCAGCAGCTTGTTGTACTGGCCCCAGTGCTATGTCCAACTCTGATCAGATGAATCCCACAGTAAAAATATTTCTAATCAGCTATGTTGTGAAACTGACTGGGTTTGGATTTGAGATCGACTGGGAACTTCTTTGGCTCGGCGAATGAGATCTATAATCGAACTTCTGCAACTTGGCCCTCGAAACGGCCAGAAGAGGTCATCTGTTATGTAGATAGCGGTGGATGATTTGGTTCTTGATAGTGGTTGGGCGTATGGCTCGCATCGTCCCCTGTCCAAAGCAATCGCAGGGTGAAAATAAGTATCGGCGTGTCGCTCCGTAAACCACTGTAGCATCCTGTAACAGTCTTTGATATTTGACAGCCATCGTTACAACCCATTTTTCCTTCTCCATTGTGGATTTTGACTTGCAATTATACAAAGCGTTCCGGAGGGGTCAAGTGCAAGGATTCATAGACGAGTCAAATTTGCCACCATTTTTTGACATTCCTAGTCAAATCACCGTCCCCCTCTTTGACAACTCTTGATATACCACCTGGGCGAGCTGGCATCATCCAAGGCATTATCGGTCGAGTTCCTTGTTCGAGCGCGAGCTTATATCGCGCTGATAAAACAAACTCTGGAGCTGGCAATCATCGCAGGGTAGTTGAGCCCAGTTTGCTCTTCTCTTCTTGTGCTTGACATTGCGCGGGACGTAGTAGAGAGCTACTTGCACAAACAATATCCAAGCTGTCTTGATTTCTAATCATGGGTTCGGAAGAGCAGCAAGAAAGACTGAAGCGTTACTGGACTGCGGAAAACGGAGATCCTTTGCAGTTTCAGCTTGAGGCCCTTCAACTTGAGGGTTCGGATTCGAATTCACTAGTGATATCCAGCAACCCCTACAAAGGCACACACTATGCCAATCAATATTCAGTATCAAGTTATACCCCCAAGGTAGCATCGACAATCTTCAGCCAAAGTAGCAGACGAAGCAACGCAGCGAGCCGAACGTTTTCTGGATCGAGTGAATCAACAGTCAGTGATACTCCATACGATTGTGGGTATGATTTGCCATGTGAATTTGGAGCAAGCTGCTTTGTACGGTTCCATGGCTTGGAATTCCAACTTTGGGTTGCACACTCGGTTTTCCACTTTGCCAGTTCTCATTCCCAAACCTCCCTCCCGCCACCGAAGTCGGTCTGTATTTTCTGTGATGAACTTTTCGAAAGCCCTAGCCAATCTCAAGATGATATACTGAAGACTTGGGGCTTGCGAATGGAGCACATATTAACTCATTACAAAAGCCTTGAACCCTTGGAAAACTCGAGACCAGACTTCCATGTCATTGATCACCTATGGAGCATTGGAAATATAAGTCGGCATGACTACGAAGAGGCAATCAGCTATTCAGAAAGACCGGCTCACTTCAATCATCCTGAATTGGTACCACTCGGCACGAAGCGCCCCAAAACCGAAAAGATGAGGGAACGTAAGAAAGAAGAGAGAAAGGACAAAAGATTACAAGAAGCTCGGGACTTTGAAAAGGAGGAGCGGCTGCTTAAACGGCAGAGAAAACGAAACAAATGAGAATTCTATCAACAAAACAACAATGATTGCCTATGTTTTCAAAAATCTTCTCCTGGGTGGGAAGATTTTTGACGCCACACCGCCATGGTCCGGGCACGAGTCGGACCATGGCTATGATATCCGTTCACTTCCGAATCATCTCAATGTGTTCCGACATGACATTTTCAGGACTGCAGAGGATGTCATGACATAACAGGAACTAGCTTTTGGCATTGTTAGCGCAGCAAATGTGGCAGTGGCAAGATTTGGTTGGCAGGGCCAAGAAATATTTGCCTCCTCATATTTGATTAAGAATCTCCTTTCGCATCCTGTCATTATCTAACATTTGTGCAACTACGGTGTTGTTGATGGGTCGTTATGTGCGGGGACCAACATCTAGCATCCGGATGCAAGGTACGTGAGGTAGGTTGAGCGAGGCATTCTTGCGTATGCCTAATGACCCCAGTCCTATGGAGGAGTTCGGAATGGGAGTTGGTGAAGCTGAAAAGTTGGTTTGTTGGTTACTTTAGGTATTGGAGTTGAGCAAGCTGGAGTTGAGCAAGCGATATGATAATGAATGTATGAATAATGATCTTCCTAGGAATATGACTTGACCTGCATACGATGACATTGCAATCAAGACCTTATATCCAACCAGAGGTTGGAAAGAAAAGATGTGAGTCACTTAAAGCTTGGATTATCAGTGAAATTTATCGGTTAAAATGCTGAACCTTTTCAATCCTGCTTAAAAGTGGCTGGAGATCTTCTTCTGTGTACTCACTTCAGATCGTACAATTGGTGGGTCATAGGTCGTTCAAGAATTTTGCGTCCCCTTGACACTTGAGAACCAATAACATAAACTTTCCATGGCAGGACTTGAATTTTGATGAGTGCTAAAACTCTAAACTGGCAACTCATAGAGATGTGGCAAGGAGAAGCTCATATTTAATCTAATAGCAGGTGTTATTTTCACATGTAGGTTCCAGGTGCAACTTATACAATTTCCTTATCAAGTATACAGTAGCTCAAGTTCGACTTTCAAACTATTCGCCACGGCGTATGAAGGAAAACTGCCCCTTCCTAGCCATGGTACGAATCGGAACTTCCCCATAAATCCGCATAACACATCACACAAACACCCCCTCGTAGCCAACCGGAAGTTGTGTTTCCTGGAATGAACCATCATTGGGCTTTCAATTGTCGAGAGCACAGCCCCAGAATTAGACTGGATGGGACTTCTTGTCCTTCCCAGGGGAAGACGGATGGCAAACCACTAGACCTGGATAATACTCAGAAGAGATGTGGTTTTACAAGCCAGACAAGTCATATTAAATCCAAATCATCACCAATTTCGGAAGTCCGTGTCTACTTGTAATCTCGCTTACTTCCATGAGACGGTTGGGGGAGAATAGCTGCACATATTGCCTCATGTCGGTGCCCAATGTTTCGGTTTTCGCATGGGAAAGTATGAGAGATAGACAAGACGGTCGATAGGATGTAAAAGGAAAACATACTTTGCCACGTCTGAACTCCGTACGCGGTGAGGCGATACCCCCCGGTAATAGTCACCACTCGATAAGAAGTGGACAAGGAGGTGTAGTTTTAAATATTCTGACATATGGTGATGAACGCCGCTTGGTGAACTTCCTAAGAGGTCTTGCTTTGAAGCCTTCTAATTTATTTGAAATCACAAATTCAAGTCGACAAATAGAGATATTTCAATCCGCATTCTACTGAAACTCAATGCTAGCATTTCTTCATTTAACGTAATTGGAGTAAGATAATATGCGTTTCGGTTCTTCTTAGGTTGACTATCCTATGATTCCAAGTGAGTGCTGATTGAAAGACAGCATTTAATGTTATTATCACATATTCAAATTTGTCAGATGATAGTCTTAATATACACTGCTGATTTTCTCAATGAAAGTCCGCTTCAACACGACCATATCGGAACCCATCTACCTTCAGCTCGAAAGCTAGTCCGGCACTTTCTACTACCATTTCAAGCGTGAAGTCTAGGTTATCAAATTCTACACCTCGGGTTGTGGTCAACCGAGTGAACAAGCTCTTTGGCACTGCACCAAGATCTGTCGTAAGAGTACACACATTTATGAGGTCTCGAGAGTAGGAAGAAGGCGGTTCCCCGTCTGCGTCCGAAGCAATGAGATCGTCGGAAACTACCTATTGTGTTCTGTTAGAACTTGAAGCACTGCCACAGGGAGTTTTGTGATATACCAATGATTGTCCAGGTCTGAAGTTGCGTGTATAGTGGAAGCTTATAGGAGTTGCAGCACTTAGAGCTTCTCCCTGCAAATTATCAGCACAAAAAAATATTAAGCTATGTATGGTTGTGTCCTTACCTTGGCGATGTGCCATTGCATCCTGTCGCTCACCATCCAACGCTCCCACAAAGGACTCCAATACCGCTCGCTAACTTGATGCTTATCTTCATCATAAACAGTTGCATAGGAAGTGCCGTAGTGCATTCTCGCCTTTCTCGAAACTACCATGCTCCCTTCCAAGCCTCTAAGCACGGCACCTCGTACAACTGCAGTCCAAGCATTGACGGGTTGCATCACTTCTACCGACGCATTCTCTATAAGCGCAGTGGCCTGAGCATGGGTTGGTCTTTCGGTGTACGGGGGTGGGGCGGCAGTATTGAAATGCTTTTTCAATCGGGTATAAAGATAATTGCTCTGACCAAAACCCCCCACCAGCACAATACCTGACACAATCCCACCCTTTTGCCTAATGCCATCTACTTGACCTTGAACTAGATCGCATACCTCTTTCACTACTGGCTCGAATATCTCCTTGATCTGTGCAGCAGTCATTACTAAGAATCCACAGTCTAAACCTGCTTCCTCATCGTCTATTGATAAATCAGTATGGCCCAGACTTATATTTCGAGAGAGAACTCTAGAGGTTTAGAATTATCACGGGTATCAGTCTTACCGGGCAAACCTGGGAAAGGGACATTGACTTCAGCATGCTCTTCCTCGTTGAAGTTCCGCTTTACAAACTCCTCCCAGTATCTCAGTCCCATCTGCCAGCATTTTCCCTTCTTGAGTTTCATCTCATCAAAACGATCCTTTCCTATTCGACCTCGAACATGCTCTTCGAATCTGTAATTCAAAAAGGCACTGCCGCATAAGCCACCGGTTCCTACGGCAGATTCTTCAACTCGGAGTGGCTTTAATGATATTATTTTGTAGGCAATCAGGTCCACCGTGCCGCCTCCCGCATCACATACAACAAAATTGTCTCCAGCGCTAAGGTGATTTGGTTGGATAGCCTTCAGTGTATATACAGCTGCAGCTTCTGGTTCACTTATCATCTGGATGTCTGATTTAGCACCCATGCCTGCCCGTTCTGCGGCTTGTAGGGTTGTATTTTTGGCCGCATCAGACCACACGGCTGGACAAGTGAGGACGAATTCGACCTTCGTCGAAGCCATGAATGATTCACCATACCGCCGAGTAAGTGTTTCCATTGTGTGATTGTAGACTTGAGTCAGGTAGTCACTCACTGCATCAACGACGTTCTTGTTGAACTTCTTTAGCTGAGCAGCAGTTTCCAGTGGGCTCACATAAAAAGGAAGCTTTTGCGAACGATCAAGAAACAATTTGATACATCGTAGTCTGTTCTCCTCTGGGCGAAATTGAAACCCCCACTTGATATTTGGGCCTGCATCCTCTGTATTTGGAGGGAAATCGTAGGAGATTTCAGTTGGAACTTTGTCCGATGTGATTCCATTTCCGCCTGGCCATGTTTTTATGATCTCAACGTCATCTGGAGTACCAGAGAATACTGCTGCAACACTATATATTATTAGCAATAGGTAATTGGAATATTAGTGTGTCATGTTAGTATCTATAACAGCATTTGTCCCAGACTTTGTGACACTTTCCAACTGAACAGAAAGCTAAAATTAATATGGATCATAACTCAGAATGCTTTTTGAGATCGAATGTGCCAGAAAGTCTGTAACAACGTATCTTGGATTACACATTTCTCGACCGCAGGGTCTATGGTATCTGGTACCAGACGAGCCACCATATTCATGCGTTCATGTGCGACGATAGAGTTCGAACTTACCCTGAATATGTTGTACCAAAGTCCAAACCAACTATCAGACGATCATTCAAAGGTGCTGGCTCCCGAATTGGTCCAGATATAGCTTCGGTGGACGAGGTGGGAGTATAGCTGGTGAAGTGTGTTCTGCTTTCCTCATTCCTTCTGCTGCTTACTGTCCTGATTGGAAGAGAAAGACTCATGTTTGTACTAGTAGATAGCTCAATGGCCATGCGGCACTGGCGGTGGACCAATCTCTTGTCAAGTGGGAATAGAGCCTACCCACTGGGAAACTCGATGTCGTGCAAAAATTGCTCTCGAGGACAAACGGATATCCAGACTGACCCGTCTACAATGGATACAAAGAGAAGAGATAAGTGATGATTCCGTAGATCCAAAAGGCTTCTAGTCTTTATCAGAATAGATGCGAAGTAGCTGCGCGCTTTTCCCAATTCCCCCCTCTCGACTGTGGCTCCAGAACTGAGTATATCAAAGTGGCAATATGATCACTATGAAAGTAGATAAGTTCAGGAGGAAGATAGAGCTCTGGTCCTAATTATCCTGCAGGTACAAAATGTCAAAACGTTGCAGGGACAGAATGTTGTAGCCTGGAAACCACTATAGGCAGACACTTAATTCAAAGCATGGACCTGTGCGGCTCGGTAAGTAAACGTAAGTAATCAATGACGAACTTAGATAAGATCGAAAAAGCTGCTTCGAAGACAGGATGCTCCTAAACACCGAAAGTTAGGTGGGTGTCAGTGGAGGACGATATCATGGTCAGCAAACAACTGGTTCTTGGCATTCAGATATTTTAGCGAGTTGCGGTTGACGAAGCCAAGTTACAACACATCCCGTCAGACAACCCACGAGGACATCCACGTTCAATCCATGTGCCTAGGAATACAGAGCGCTCATAAGCCATGGAGCTTTGGGCTACAGGATTCAATGCTTGGAATCAACTTCAATTTGATGAGGCTTCCACTAATGAAGCTCATGATTTGATGAAGATAACTTGCATCTTGCGGGAATCAAGTATCAAGATCCTAAAAACTTCACGTTCAGCTACCCTAGGTAAGCCGAGATCATGTTAGAAACATGCACTTCTCTATTCTCAAATTGCTTGAAAACAAACGGCGATCTACGCCTTTTGTAAGTCACGTGTTTATGGCAATCGGAGCAACTTACCCTACGTTGGACAAGTTGTGCAACATTGTCATCGTATGGAGATATGTAATATTCGAGATCCGTACGGCATTGGATGCTTAACGGTATGAACTCCAAATCATACTAAACTGCCTATCCAGAGTGCAAAAAGCGTCCTGGTCTATCCTCCTTGCGTACTTTATTCTTGCCTACTGTAGGATTCTCTATCACAATGTTATATCTCAAAGAAGCTGATCAATTCATTGAACTACTGCGTTACTAATTTTGACTCTAGTACAGACGCCCACTGGGATTAAGGTTGCGGGTGATCCTGATAATTGCATATCTGCTTTTAGAGAAAGTCACATTGACCAAGAGAATATAACAGTTGCAGGGAACGACAAGATATGTGGTAAGCATCCAGACTTTATCTTAATGCATAGCTCTAATTAATGAATTACTAGAGTTCGAAGAAGGCTCAATAAGACAATACCGATCCTTGAAGGATTACCGAGAAGGAAACTGCGAAGCTTTCGAGAATCTGGGCCAAATCAAACAAGTAGTGGCTAACGAAACGAGCTTTACCGCCCTCTCATCAACGGGCCTCGTCTATACGTGGGGCGATGAAAGATACAGACAATGCCTCGGGCGAGAAATAACAAAAGAAAAGTATGGCATTGCCTTTGTTACCAAGATATAGCACATCTAACACTCCGACACTAGTCCAGCATCTAAACCATCCATTGTTGAAAATCTTGTAGACTTAGAAGACAGGACCTCCAAAATCTCTTCCGGGGGTTATGCATCTGCAGCCTTGACTTCTGCTAATGATGTATATTTTTGGGGGGAGGCTGGAGAGCCCAAAGACATGTTCTGTGGCTCCCCTACACCCCTTGATTTAAACGGAGAGGATATTTTGGATGTTACCATAGGATTCAACCATATTGCTGTGCTCACAGCTGAAGGAAATATCTTTGTTGTAGGAGAAGGTTCAAATGGACAGCTAGGACTAGATGTCAAAAGAACGGAAATTTGGGAGCAATTATTGGTGCCTCTTAAAGAAGGACAAAAAATTACCGGTGTATATGCTGGCTACAAAAACACATTCTTGCTCATTAAAAATACCACAGATTAAAGGCATAGCACGCCCAGGTATCTCGTTCATTTTATCTTCTCAATGCAGTTCTATAATACACCGTGTAATCTTTGCCGGGCTATGGAATCGCCGCTTTCGCAGAAAGAAGAAGCTCATAGATTCGTAAGATAATCCTCAATTTCCTGGGGGCTCAGCTTTCTGAATCTTGGCCCTTCAGCACCCTCAACACCCTCCACACCAAGCAAGTGGTGAGCTGGAGGCCCAACAATACCTAAAAAAGTTAGTCCATCTATTATCAACCTCGTAATGAATGGTACCTACCAATCTCCACCGTTTCACCGTTCATCTCTCCCTCAATCGTCTCCTTTAACGTGAGCAGTGCAATGTGCACAGCATCTTCTAGCTCTAAGCCCTCAGTGTAGCGCTTCTCCAAGAATGTCTTAGCGGAGGTTGCGCTTTTTCCAATTGCTGTCGCCTTCCATGGAAAGTAACTGCCGCTGGGATCAACTTGATACAACATAGGCCCACCTTTCAAAACACCTCCAGTCTTTCCAGATGGCTTCTTCTCGTCAGGGTGAGTATCGGCGGTGGCTGCCTCCTCTGATTCTGGCTCAATTCCCTCATCCCAACCAGCAATCAATAAGCTTACTCCATAGGGTCGCACACCGCCAGACTGAGTTGCCTCTTGCATAACTCTAGCGACATCCTGGACTAATATTCTTGTGGGAGGGTACTCGTTATAGATCCGCTTGTAACCAGTGTGTGAAACTTTGCGAGCTTTATCGACAAGTACTCTGTAATCCGGGCCCATTCCAGAGTATACCATACCGATATTAGGAGTGATGAGGCTAACTTTCGAAAGGGAAGGAGGATCGATTAAGGGAGATGATGACTTCTTTTCCGTGGCGAGGACAATACCATTGGTGGCTTTACAAAGAATTAGTTTTGCTTAACACTTAGTCTATTAGAAAGCTTACCTTTAATACCAAGAGCGGTTACACCTTGATTGACCGCATTTAATGCGTATTCTAAGGTAAGAAGTCAGCTGCTTTACAATGCAAGAGCAGTGAGTTGTTGCAACTCCCACAGAGATCGGTTCACAATATACGAACCTATTTGAACTAGCTTTCCACTGTTGTATGTTAGCTAGGGGGCCATCAAACGGAGCTGTCTCCCAATTTGCGCGTGGGGATAGCTGTATTT
>Ga0247808_10000474_pt1 | contig 19775 bp, 14 predicted proteins | sample UWRJL089202R1_FD_179914 | JGI IMG/M metagenome (GOLD analysis project Ga0247808, IMG submission 179914) | Plant litter microbial communities from Arlington Agricultural Research Station in Wisconsin, United States - UWRJ-L089-202R-1 | ecosystem: Environmental > Terrestrial > Plant litter >... | reverse complement strand
GCGCGAGGAGTTCCCGCAGGATGGGTCCGCCGATCGAGTCGTCGAGCCAAGACGCTACGGAGGAATCAGCGGTGAGGGTGGTCAGTGTCATACGAGTGGTTCCTTTTCTTTTTTGTGGATGACCGGCTCCGCGGGTGCAGTGGAGTCGGACGTTGTTGCGGCATGCACTGCAGCGAGGTAGCCGAACACGACCGCTGGGGCGATGGTCGAGCCGGGCCCCGGATAGGTGTGCCCCATAACGGATGCCGTGGTGTTGCCGGCGGCGTAAAGTCCCGGAATCGGAGTGCCTACATCCGTGAGCACCCGTGCATGCTCGTCGGTGAGGAGCCCACCCTTGGTGCCGAGATCGCCAGGCACAACCTTGACCGCGGTGAACGGACCCTTCTCGAGCGGGCCAAGGTTGGGGTTTGGTTTGACGCTGGGATCGCCGTAGTAGTTGTCGTAAACGGTGCGGCCGCGGGCGAAGTCCTCATCGACACCGGTTGTGGCGAACCCGTTGAACCGGGTGACAGTGGCGCGCAGTGCGGCCGGGTTTATCTCGAGCTTCTGGGCAAGTTCCTCGATGGTGTCTGCACTCACCACAATGCCGCTCGCGCGCAAGCTTTTGCCTCCGGCGAGAAGGGCGGAGGACAGGTAGCGACGGCGATGGCGGATATCGAGGATCATCCACGACGGAATGGTGGGGGTTCTACGGTGATGATTGATCATGTCGTGGCCGAAATCGATGTAGCTCTGCGACTCGTTGGTATACCGCGAGCCGGCCTGGTCAACGATGATCCCGTACGGCATCGACCGTTCGGACAACATAAATTGGGCGGTTCCGTCGGGCATAGGCACCGCGGAACCCCACCACGCGTCATCCATCAAAGAAAGAGCTCCCCCTGCCCGCACACCCACATCGATGGCCGTGCCCTGGTCGCCCGCCGCGGCCGAACTATTGCCCGGCATTCCGTGATACTTCTGGCGCCACTCCTGGTTCTGCGCGAAGCCCCCGGCACCGAGGATCACGCCATTGCGGGCACGGATACGCAACGGACCTGACGGGGTTGTGACGACGGCGCCAACCACCCTGCCGTCGTCGAGAACAAGCTCAGTGATCGGAGAGCTGAGAAGCACCTCGGTGCCCTGGCGCTGCACAATTTCCATCAGGGTCATCACCAGGGCGGCGCCCAGGCCGTAGAGGCGTTTGCCCGTCACGACACCACCCAGGGTGCGGAACACAAACCGGGCACCACGGACAAAGCCACTCGGGGTTGACCAGGCACGGGAGAGCAGCCACACATCGTCGGTACGCAGCGGTGCCGGCATACTCTGGTTGGCCCGGGACTGCGTGACCCACTCCCCCAGGCGCTTCGCGTTGAACGGTTGCACTTCGACGCCGCGCCCTGTTCGTCCACCCGGACGGTCGGGGTAGTAGTCGGGATAGTCCTTGGCCGCACACCAGCGCACACCGAGGCCGGCCAACAGGTTGAAGACCCGGGGCACGGTGTCGACAAACGCTTCGCGGCGCGCAGTGGAGCTGGCGGGCCCGGCGTCGCCGATCGCCTCCTGCATGTAGGTGAGGGCATCCGCGCGGGAATCGGGGATGCCGAGTTTTTTCATGAGTGGGTTGGCGGGCATCCAGAGTCCACCTCCGCTGAGCATGGTGGTGCCGCCCCAGCGGTCGGTGCTCTCAACGATGAGAGCGGTTTTGCCCGCATCAGCGGCGGTTATGGCGGCGGTGAGTCCCGCGGCTCCTGATCCTGCTACGAGTACATCAACTTCGCGATCCCAGTGGGTAGTCATTGGTTTCTCCTCGATCCGGACAACACTGTCCGGTTGTAGGCTACTCGGGTGGCGACCATTCCGAAAGCGAATCGCGGACCAAGCGCCGGACCTGAGAATCGGCGGGCTCTCATCGAGGCAGCCCGCGAAGTTTTTGCGACCACCGGCTTCTCTGCGCCGCTCACGTCCGTCGCCCGCCGAGCGGGTGTGGGGCAGGGCAGTCTCTACCGTCACTTCCCCGATCGAACCGCCCTAGCGATCGCCGTTTTCGACGAAAACATCACCGCTCTCGAGGTCTTTGTTGACCAGCCCGAGAGCACCCTCGACGACCTGCTCACCCGGGTGATTGAGCAGGCACTGGTCTCTACCGCGCTCATCGACATGATTGCCGCTGACCCGCACAACCCCCGGGTGCTGCATATCGCGGAACGTTTCAACGAGGTTGTGGCACGTCTGCTCGTGCGCGAGCAAGAGGCTGGACGCATTGGCGCCCATGTCAGCCCCGATGATGTGCTTCTCGCCGTGTCCATGCTGGCTGGCATCCTGTCGCGCAGTGACGCGGACGACCGGCCCGATGTTGCCCGACGCGCGTGGGCGCTGTTCCACGCCGCCTTTACCCCGCGGTAAACCTCGAGAGAGAACTCCCCCTGAGCCCCTGAGCCGGGCGCCCGCCATGAACACGCCGCTCAATGTCGGTGGCAATTGACACCATCGAATCTATGTTCGAGCATGGGGGTATGGCAGCAACTGCAGCAGCGACCGTGGAAACGGCGAACCCCGCCGCGGAGACGGTGCGCGAACTGCAGGCACGCATCCGGTCGATGCAGGCCACCAAACTCGACACCCGGCTGATGCCCACACATCCGGCGATCGCCAAGCTGCTGCCGGGCAACGGGCTGCAGCAGGGGTCCACCTACTCCGTCGACCAGTCCACCACCCTGCTGATGGCACTGCTGGCGGGCCCGTCCGCTGCGGGATCCTGGTGTGGCGTTGTGGGTGTTCCAGAGTTTGGGGTGGAGGCCGCCGAGTCGTTCGGTATCGACCTCGACCGCCTGGTTCTGGTTCCCAACCCCGGCGACCAGTGGCTTGCCGTGACCGCGGCGGTCGCCGATGTGATGAGTGTGGTGGTGACTCGGCCGCCGAAACGCGCCTCGGACACCAGCCTTGCCCGCCTTGCCGCGCGACTACGGCAGCGAGGGTCGACGCTTCTTGTTCTCGGCACCTGGCCGCAGAGCGAGGCAATGCTGAGCCTGTCATCGAGCCAGTGGTCTGGAATTGGTGCCGGCCACGGCCACCTCACCGCGCGGCAGGTGACCGTGACGGTATCAACCCGGCTGGGCGAGGTACCGCGCAGCGCACGGATGTGGCTGCCCGATCCGGAACAGAAATTCCGCGACGTCGACCTTCCTGCCGCCGAGTCGTTGCAGGATGACGCACGCGAGCGCAACGGGATGCCGCGACGCCACCTTCGTGTTGCGGGGTAGCCGCAGCTTTTTCCTCGGTGCAGTTTTTACTCGTCGCGCCTCAAGCGCATTGGGCGACTCGCCGCAACTGAATTGACTTCTTCGAACATATGTTCGACCATTAGGAATGAGTAATGCGGCGGAGTTGGGGACGGTAAAACCGTGACTCCGCCCATCGTACGCACCATGGTTTTGTGGTGTCCCGACTGGCCCATCACGGCAGCCCTGCGTGAGGCTGTCGCTGCCCACACTGAGCTCTCGGCCGCGTCATCCACCCCCGCCGCGTCATCCTCGTCCGGCACCGCCCTTCCCTGGGGTGACCGCACCAACACCCCCTTCGCCCTCATCGAGCACGGTGTGGTGTTTGCCTGCTCTGCCGCCGCCCGCGCCGAGGGAGTCACCCGCGGGCTTCGGGTGAGGGAAGCGCAGGCACGCTGCCCCAACCTCGTGGTGCAGAACTATGACGCGGTGCAGAACACCCGGTCCTTCGAGCCAGTGCTCACCGCCATCGAAGCCATGATGCCGGGCGTTCAGCTGCTGCGTCCCGGAACCTGCGCCATCCGGTCGCGCGGCCCCGCACGGTATTACGGCGGCGAAAAGCCCGCAGCGCTGGCACTCATCGCGTTGCTCGACCAGCTCGGAATTCCGGGAGCCCGGGTTGGTATCGCCGACGGACCCTTTACCGCCGAGCAGGCCGCCCGAATCGCCCCACCACCCTCCCGCAACCCGAACGCTCCCGGGGCGAATGCCCGCTCGCGTGTGCACATCGTTGCCGAGGGAGCCTCCGCCGAGTTCCTCGCCCCGCTTCCCGTCAGCATCCTCGACTCCCCCGCGCTCGTCACCCTGCTGCGGCGCCTCGGGGTCAGCACCCTGGCCGAGTTCGCGGCACTCGGGGTCAACGACGTTCGCGGACGGTTCGGAGAAAGCGGCGCGCAGCTGCACGCTCTCGCCAGTGGTCTCGACAGCCGTCCCGTCACCCAGCGGATCCCACCGGAAGAACTCGACGCCGTCATCGAGTTCGAACCGGCACTCGACCGCATCGACCAGGTCACCTTTGGTTTCCGTGCAACCGCCGACCACTTCATCGACGCACTGATCAAAGCGCAGCTCGTCTGCACGGGACTGCGGGTCGAGATCGATTCCGAATCGGGAGAGGTCTCGGAGCGCAGCTGGCTGCATCCACGATCCTTCACCGCCTCCGACGTTGTTGACCGGGTGCGCTGGCAGCTGCAGGGCAGTGGTGAAGTGGATGCGGGTCTCACCTCCGGTATTTCTCGTGTGCGCGTCATCCCGGAGTCCGTCGACGCCATCGGCCACCACGAAGTCGGTCTGTTCGGCGGCGGACCCGACGAACGAATTCACCATGGACTCTCCCGGGTGCAGAGCATGCTCGGGCATGGTGGGGTGCTGACCGCACACCTTGGCGGCGGTCGTAACCTCACCGACCGTCAGATCCTGATCCCCTGGGGCGACCGCCCCCTGCTGACCCGGGCGCCATCACAACCGTGGCCGGGCCGCCTGCCCCCACCCGCGCCGTCAACGGTGTTTCCGAACCCGCACCCCGTGCACGTGCTGGGTGATCAGGGAGAACCCATCGAGGTCGACGACCGGGGTGCGGTGTCTGCTGCGCCCGCCCACTTTTCGTCCACCGGCGCCGGGCGTGAGATGCGTCGGATCACCGCCTGGGCTGGTCCCTGGCCCATCGATGAACGCTGGTGGGACACGGCGACCCATCGTCGAGCGCACCGTTTTCAGGTGGTGGATGCCGCGGGTATGGCGTGGTTGTTGGTGCTGGAGAGCTCTCTGGACGCGAGCATCGCGGGCAGCTCCGCCGGCGGTAGCTGGTGGGCCGAGGCGAGGTACGACTGATGGGACGGCAGAGCTAATGGGTTACAGCAACCCACCGATCTCCTGGTCGGAATTTGAACGGAAACTCTCCGACGGGCGCCGCCCGGGCGCACCACCTCTGGGCGCCGATGGCGGCGACAGCCCGGCGTGGTCGAGCAAACGTATGCCGTACGTCCCTCCGGTGGCACCGGCCGCGGTGGAGGCCGCGGTTCCCTATGCCGAACTGCACGCCCACTCCAACTTCAGTTTTCTCGATGGGGCCAGCTCTCCCGAGGCGCTGCTCGAGGAGTCGAACCGTCTGGGGCTGCACGCGCTTGCCCTCACCGACCACGACGGTCTTTATGGGATCGTACGGATGGCGGAAGCGGCCGAGAACTTTGACATCAAAACGGTGTTTGGGGCGGAGCTGTCCCTCGGGCTGACCAAACCGCAGAACGGGATGGCCGAACCGGAGGGCAGTCACCTCGTAGTGCTCGCCCGGGGTGAAAGCGGCTACCACCGACTTGCCGGGGCGCTGACGTCTTCGCAATTGGCGGGGATGGAGAAGGGGCGCCCCCTCTACGACCTCCACGAGCTCTCCGATCGGGCGGCCGGCGAGTGGAATGTGCTGACGGGGTGCCGCAAGGGCACGGTGCGTCAGGCACTTACCGCCGGTGGCCCCGCCGATGTCGCCCAGCGGAACGCCGAACGGGAGGTCGACCGCCTGGTGGACCTCTTCGGGCGCGACAACGTACTCGTCGAGCTGTTCGACGGCGGCAATCCGTTGGACAGCGCCCACAACGATGCCCTCGCTACCATTGCCGCCCGGCGCGGCCTCGTCACCGTCGCCACGGGCAACGTCCATTACGCGACCCCGCAGCAGCACCGTTTGGCAACCGCACTGTCGGCAGTACGCGCCCGGCGCAGTCTCGACGACATGGACGGGTGGCTGCCCGCCTCGTCATCCGCCCATCTCCGCAGCGGAGCTGAGATGGCCGCCCGCTTTTCCCGGTACCCCGGCGCCGTGGAACGCACCGTGGAGATTGCCGATGATCTCAGCTTCGAACTGCGCCGCGCCCGCCCGGGGCTGCCCAAGCAGAAGGTGCCCGAGGGACACACACCCATGAGCTGGCTGCGCGCCCTGGTGTGGGAGGGTGCGGCCGAACGATACCCCAACCTGCCCCAACGTGACCGGGAGCGAATCGAGCGCGAGCTGTCGGTCATTGAAACGAAGAACTTTCCCGGCTACTTCCTCATCGTTTACGACATCGTGCAGTTCGCCCGGCAGCGCGGCATCCTCTGCCAGGGACGCGGATCGGCCGCCAACTCGGCAGTCTGCTACCTGCTGAAGATCACCGCCGTTGACCCCATCTTTTACGACCTTCCCTTCGAACGCTTCCTGTCGAGCATGCGCGACGAAGAGCCCGACATCGACGTCGACTTCGACTCTGATCGGCGCGAAGAGGTCATCCAGTACGTCTATGAGAAGTACGGTCGGCAGAATGCCGCGCAGGTCGCCAACGTGATCAGCTACCGGCCGAAGTTCGCGGTGCGCGACATGGCAAAGGCGCTCGGCCATAGTCCCGGACAGCAGGACGCCTGGTCGAAGCAGGTGGAACGGTGGGGTGGGGTGATCTCGAGCGAGGACCACAACATCCCGGACTCCGTGGTGAACCTTGCCCAGGAGGTGATGAAGTTCCCGCGGCACATGGGAATCCACTCCGGCGGAATGGTGCTCACGGATCGCCCGGTCGGCGAGGTGTGCCCCATCGAGCACGGGCGGATGGATGGCCGAACCGTTCTGCAGTGGGATAAAGACGACTGCGCCTGGATGGGACTCGTGAAGTTCGACCTGCTTGGGCTCGGGATGCTCTCCGCGCTGCAGCACAGCTTCGACCTCGTGAAGGATTCCCTCGGCGAAGAGTGGGGGCTCGAAAGCATCCCGCGTGAGGAGGCCGGTGTGTACGACATGCTGTGTCGTGCTGACGCGGTGGGAGTGTTCCAGGTGGAGTCCCGCGCCCAGATGGGGTTGCTCCCCCGCCTGCAGCCCCGCAGGTTCTACGACCTGGTGGTTGAGATCGCGATGATCCGCCCCGGACCCATCCAGGGTGGCGCTGTTCATCCGTTTGTGCGCCGCAAACTTGGGGAGGAGAAGGTCACCTACCTGCACCCCAAGTTGAAAGAACCGCTCGAGCGCACCCTCGGGGTACCCGTGTTCCAGGAACAGCTGATGCAGGTCGCCATGGCCGTGGGTGGCTGTACCGGCGAAGACGCCGACCTGCTGCGCCGCGCCATGGGGTCCAAGCGAGGCATCGAACGAATCGAGTCACTGCGCGAAAAGCTCTACGCGGGTATGAAGGAGAACGGCATCACGGGCGATGTCGCCGACGAGATCTACGGAAAGATCCAGGCCTTCGCCAACTTCGGTTTCGCCGAAAGCCACAGCCTCAGCTTTGCCCTGCTTGTGTACGGGAGTGCGTGGATGCGCCTGCACTACCCGGCCGCGTTCCTCGCGTCCCTGCTGCGCGCCCAGCCCATGGGGTTCTACTCGCCGCAGACACTCGTCGCCGACGCCCGCCGCCACGGAGTGCAGGTTCGCCGCCCCGACATCCAGCGTTCGGGGGTTGCCGCGGGACTCGAACCGCTCGACGAGCGAATCGCACCAGGAATGCCCGGCGCGGCAACGGGTGACCCTGACTGCCTGCACCACATCCAGCCGGAGGTTCCTCTGTTCGACCGGTCCATCCCGTTCGACTCCGACGACCACCGCCGCGACGGCGCGTTCGCAGTGCGGCTCGGACTCGACGAGGTGAAGGGCATCGGCACCCCGCTCGCAACCAAAATTGTCGAGGAACGCGACCGCGGCGGTCCTTTTGAAGACATGTACAACCTGGTACGCCGCGTTGGACTCAACACTGCACAGCTGGAACTCCTGGCCGCCTCCGGGGCGTTTGATTCGTTCGGGATGACGCGGCGCGAAGCCATGTGGAACGCCGGCAACGCGGCTCAAGACCGCGCAGAGTTCCTCAGCGGCACCGTGGTTGCCGTGCAGCCACCACTGTTCTCCATGCCCTCCGAGGTCGACGAGATGATGACCGACCTCTGGGCCACGGGAATGTCGGCGGACAACCATCCCGTGCGCCACCTGCGCCAGCAACTGACCCGACGTGGGGTGCTCTCGGCGGAAGCGCTGGCCACCGCGGAGTCCGGGCGCCGCATCGAGGTGGCCGGGGTGGTCACGCACCGACAGCGTCCCGCGACCGCGAGTGGCATCACCTTTGTGAACCTCGAGGACGAAACCGGTCTCATCAACGTGATCTGCAGTGTGGGGGTGTGGAACCGCTACCGACGCGTCACCCGGGAGGCTCCCGCGATGATCATCCGTGGGGTGCTGGAGCGATCACCGGAGGGAGTGATCAACCTGCTCGCGGACCGGTTCGAGGTGCTCAGTATGAGCCCGCAGACCAAGTCACGGGACTTCCGCTAACTCGGCGGATCGGGATCCTTGCGTCGTGACCTGGGTGGGAACGTCTTCGGTTTTGACTTCGTTTTCTCCTCGTCCGGCACCACCGTGATGTCGGAGGTACGAACGTCACTGGGCCGCTGCCCTTCCTCCCACATGTGGTCCACGGCCACCGAGGCCCGCATACCAACACCCATCGCCGCGGACTCCAGGGCACGCTCCATCCGACTCTGCCGACGCCGCAACCACAGGCCCAACGCAATGATCAGGGCCAGCGCGATGTAACATCCCGCGGCAAACGGACGCGTCACCAGCGCCGTGAGATCCCCCTGGCTGAGCTGCAGCGCACGCCGCAACTGCGCCTCCGCCATGGGCCCCAAAATCAGACCAATAACCAGCGGGGCGATGGGGTAGCCGAAGCGCCGCAAAAAGTAGCCGACCACACCCACCACCAGCAGGATGATGATGTCCGCCGTCGAGAAGTTCACGGCGTACGCCCCCAACGCCGCAAAGGTGAGGATGCCCGCGTAGAGGTACGGACGCGGGATCTGCAGCAGCTTCACCCAGATACCCACGAGCGGCAGGTTGAGAACAAGCAGCATCACGTTGCCGATGTAGAGACTCGCGATGAGAGCCCACACCAGCGCCGGCTGGTTCTGGAACAACTGTGGTCCGGGTTGGATGCCGTAGGACTGGAATGCGGACAGGATGATGGCTGCCGTCGCCGTTGTGGGCAATCCGAGCGTCAGCAGCGGAACCAGCACACCGGCAGCCGCCGCGTTGTTCGCCGCCTCCGGCCCGGCCACACCCTCAATGGCGCCACGACCGAACTGCTCCTTGTGTTTGCTGAGCTTCTTCTCCGCGGCGTACGACAAAAACGTGGCGACATCCGCGCCACCCGCCGGGATTGTGCCGATGGGGAACCCGATGGCCGTGCCACGCAGCCAGGGCTTCCAAGACCGCTGCCAGTCGTGCCGCGTCATCCAATTCCGCCACCCCCGGGTCACCGGGACGAGTGCGATCGGCCCATGACGCAACCGCGACGCAACGTAGAGGGTCTCGCCCACGGCGAAGAGGCCCACCGCAACGAGCACTACGTCGATGCCGTCGGCAAGCGGCAGCAGACCAAAGGTGTACCGCTGCTGGCCCGACAGGATCTCGGTGCCAACCAGCCCAAGGAACAACCCAATTCCCAACGACGAGAGCCCGCGCCAGACGGAGGACCCAAGCAGCGCGCCCACCGTGATAAACGCAATGACCATGAGGGCCACATAGTCTGCCGGCGCGAGGTTGACCGCCCACGCCGCGAGCACGGGGGCCAGCAGAGTGAGCCCGAGGGTGGCGACGGTTCCCGCGATAAACGACCCGATCGCCGCGGTTGCGAGCGCGGCGGCACCCCGGCCGAGTTTCGCCATTTTGTTGCCCTCGAGCGCGGTGACGATCGACGCAGACTCTCCCGGTGTATTCAGAAGGATGCTCGTGGTCGACCCGCCATACATTCCGCCGTAGTAGATGCCGGCGAACGTGATCAGCGCCGCGGTGGCGTCGAGCGAGTAGGTAAGCGGCAGCAGCAGTGCCACCGTCATCGCCGGACCAATGCCCGGCAGCACTCCCACGGCGGTGCCCACCAGCACACCGAGGAAGGCGTAGATCAGGTACTGCCACTGCAGTGCGGTAGTAAAGCCGTCGAGAAGGTTCGCGAAGTTGTCCACGTTCTCACCCCAGCGATCGGATGAACGGGGCCAGGAATCCGAATACCGGGCCAAGCGGCAGCGACAGCCCGAGGAAACCGCCGAACACGATCTGCACCAGAAGCCCCAGGCCGAGGCCAATCAGCAGCGCCACCCACCAACGCCGGGCGCCCAACGACCACGCCACGCCGCCGAATAATATCGCCGCCGCGATGGCCCACCCGGCGATTTCGATGAGCACCAGATGGGCGATGACAAACACCACAAGTTTGAGAAGGGTGATCCAGTCGGTTTTTGCACCGACCTCGATGTCTTCCGACCCCTCCTCCTCAACCACCCGCCCGCGAAACAGTTCCACCAGAACCATCACCGCTGACAGCAGGAGGATCGCACTCACCAGAAAGGGGAAAACCCGCGGCCCCACCTGCGTTCCCGCTCCGGGCACGCGGATCGCAAACGCTCCGACCAGAACAAAGATCCCGAGCGCGAGCGAGAGGCCCGCGAAGATGAACTCGCCGATTCGTTTTGCCAGCGGTTCGGTTGTGGTGGATGACGCGGGCGCGTCGCTCGACACGTTGCCAGACATGTCAGTCGACCAGACCGATGTTCTGCAGGGTTTCGGTCACCTCGGTGACGTTCTCGTCGACGTAGGCGCTGAATTCATCCCCCGTGAGGAACGCGTCGGTCCAGCCCCGGGTGTCGAGCTCCTCGGTCCACGCCGCGCTCGAGTGCGCCTCCGAGACAAGCTCGATGAGCGCCTCGCGGTCCGCGTCGGTGATGTCCGTCGGAGCGAGCAGTCCGCGCCAGTTTGTCAGCACCAGGTCGTAGCCCGCCTCGGTGATCGTTGGCACATCGGCGAGAACCTCGGACGGCTCCTCCGACGACACCGCGAGGGCGCGCATGGTGCCCTCCTCGATGTGCGGGAGAAACTCGCCGATGCCCGAGATCCCCGCCGACGCGTTGTTGCCCAGGAGCAGCGCCACGGCCTCGCCACCGCCCGAGTTGGGGATGTAGTTGAGGTTCTCCGAGATCTCTGCGCCGGAGAGACCTGCCTCCTCGAGCAGTAGCCCCGCCAGAATGTGGTCGGCACCTCCCGCCGAGCCACCGGTGACGGTTACGTCCTGACCATTTTCGACAATGTCCTCCACGAGGTCTTCGAGGGTCTCGTAGTCGGAATCCTCCGGAACGACCACCACCAGCGGCTCTTCCGTCAGTCGCGCGATTGGTGTGGTGTCTTCGATGCGGTTCTGCGCCGCGTTCGTCTCGACGGCACCCACCATCACCAGTCCGGTCACCATGAGGGTGTGCGGGTCGCGTTCGTTGGCGAGGGACGCGAGGCCCACCGTTCCACCGGCACCGCCGATATTGGTGACGGGTGCCGACTCAACGAGGGACTCCGACGTGAGCACCTGCGCGAGGGCGCGACCCGTCTGGTCCCACCCGCCACCCGGTTCGGCGGGAACAATGATCTGCACTTCGGTGATCTCACCACCACCCTCGTCACCGCCGCCCCCGCCGCTGTCGGCGGGAGCACTGCAGGAACTGAGCAGAAGAGTGGTGGCCACCGCCACAAGAGTGATTCCACGAGCGCGCATGTCAGGTCTCCTCGTTGAGAACTTTGAACGCCCGCGTCCTTGCGGGCGGTGATCGTGCTGACCACAACGTAGTGTTCGTCGACCGCCCGGACAAGGCTCTTGTGGGGCACAGCGCGCGATGCAACCCGACCGTTATGAGGGGGCCTCGTGCTGCTCCGCGTGCTCATTGTGCGGCGCGGCGTGTGCCAGCGAGGAAGGACGAGGTTAGGAGCGCATTCCCCGGCGGAGGTAGTCGATGCGGGCCTGAAGCTGGGTGACGCTCGCCTGGCCGACCGCGGGCCCACCGCAGACGCGACGCAGCTCGGCGTGCACAATGCCGTGGGGCTCGCCGCCCATCTTCGCCCGGATGCCCACAAGGCTGTTGAGTAGCGCCCGCTGCTCCTTCAGTGTGCGGTACAACGCCTGTGGTTCGGGTGTCTCCGAGGGCGGCCTCGACGCCGACCGCTTCGACTGCCGGGCCTGGCGCTGCTGCAGAAGCTCGCGCACCTGCTCGGGCTCGAGGATCCCGGGAAGACCAATAAAGTCGAGCTCCTCGTCGCTTCCCGTCTCGGCTGCGAACCCGAACTCGTTGCCCTCGTAGAACACACGGTCGAAGTTCGCCTCGGACTCGAGCGCCTGCCACACAAACTCGTCGGGCAGCGTCTCGGAGGCCTTCTCGGCGCGGTTGGCCTCGTCCATCAGGTCGTCGTCGAGAAGTCCGTCGTCCTCGGTGGTGTCGCGGTCGAGCGCGTGGTCGCGTTCGTGTTCGAGGTTGGATGCCAGCGCAAGAAGCGACGGCACACTCGGAAGAAAGATCGATGCCGTTTCGCCGCGGCGGCGGGCGCGCACAAATCGACCGATGGCCTGCGCGAAGTACAGCGGGGTGGATGCCGAGGTCGCGTACACGCCCACGGACAGGCGGGGAACGTCGACACCCTCCGACACCATTCGCACTGCGACCATCCAGCGGGAGTCACCCTTGGAGAACGACTCGATCCGGTCGCTTGCCTCCTTCTCGTCCGAAAGAACAACGGTTGGAATAGTCCCCGTGATCTGCTGGATGAGAGTGGCATAGGCGCGAGCGGTGGTTTGATCGGTCGCGATGACGAGCCCACCTGCGTCCGGGATCGTGTGGCGCACCTCGGTCAGACGCAAGTCGGCAGCCTTGAGCACGGCGGGCATCCACTCACCCTGGGGGTCGAGCGCGGTCCGCCAGGCTTGGGACGTGACGTCCTTGGTATCGCCCTGCCCCAGGCGGGCTTCCATCTCCTCACCCATCTTGGTGCGCCAGCGCATCTTGCCCGCGTAGGCCATAAAGATGACCGGCCGAACAACACCGTCGGCGAGGGCGTGCCCGTACCCGTAGTTGTAGTCGGTTTGCGACAGCCGGATGCCCTTCTCGTTGCGCACATACGTCACAAAGGGGATGGGGGCGGTGTCCGAGCGGAACGGTGTTCCGGTGAGCGAGAGCCTACGGGTGGCGGGCTCGAACGACTCGCGAATGGCGTCACCCCAACTGAGGGCGTCACCACCGTGGTGGATTTCATCGAGGATGACGAGGGTTCGCGCTGACTCCACCATGGTGCGATGGTGGGTCGGCTTCATTGCCACCTGCGCATAGGTGATGGCGACACCGTGGTACCGGCGTCCGCCGAATCCCTCGTTGTTTTTGAACTCGGGGTTGAGGCGGATTCCGACCCGGTGGGCGGCATCAGCCCACTGCTTTTTGAGGTGCTCGGTCGGCGCGACCACGATGAGCTGGTCAATCTCGCGGCGGGCGATGAGTTCGGTGGCGAGTCGGAGCGCGAAGGTCGTTTTGCCGGCGCCCGGCGTTGCGGCGGCGAGGAAGTCGCGGGGCTGCTTCTCGAAGTACAGGTCGAGGGCTTCAGCCTGCCAGGCGCGAAGCTTGGAAGCGGTTCCGCGGGCGGCGCGCTCCGGGTAGGACGGGGAGAGATGTTCCGCTGCGAAGGTTCCGACTGTGGGGCCGGGTAGCGGAGGAGTATTCACTTGAGAAGACATTACCCGCCGCGTCTGACATTGCCAGTCGAACCGGATTTTCCGGGCACAGGCGCGAGGCGCCCGGGCGTGTCCGTGAGCCGCCCTCAGTCGGCGGATGGTCCCTGGTCGCGCTTTTTGACAAATGCCGCACGCTGAACGAGACCGGCACCGAATCGCGCCGTGACCGCGTCCATCACGTTCTCCGCCTCACGCCACCCCTCATCGGTATCCCAGAGTCCCAGTGCAGAGCCACCGGCGGGGGCGAGCTGTTCCATCCGCACACCAACGAGGCGGATGCGTTCATGCTGCTTGCCGAGTCCCTCATAGATGTCCACCACTTCGTCGTAGATGCGGCGGCCGAGGTCGGTGTACTCGGTGATGGTGCGGGAGCGCGTGATAGTGGTGAAGTCCGAGAAACGCAGTTTGAGCACCACGGTGCGCCCCTCCATCCCTGCACGCCGGAGCCGCACAGCGACCTTGTCGCTCATCCTCAGCAGTTCGCGGCGTACCACAACGGCATCGGTGACATCGTGTTCGAACGTGGTCTCGTGCCCAACACTTTTGTCGTCCCCGACCGGCGAGACGTTCCGCGCGTCTCTCGCCCAGGAGAGGTCGTGAATCTTTTGCCCACCCGCGGGACCAAGGGTTTTGATCAGTGTCGGCAGCGGTGTGTGGGCGACATCACCGACGGTACGCAGGCCGAGACGGATCAGCGTTTCTTCTGTTTTTGCTCCCACTCCCCAGAGCGACGAGATCGGCAGCGGGTGGAGAAAATCGAGGGTGCCGGCGAGGGGCACCAGGAGCAGGCCGTCGGGTTTGGCGAGGGATGACGCAAGCTTCGCGATGAACTTGGTGGCAGCCACTCCCACCGAGCACCGCAGCCCGGTTGCCTCGTAGACCCGGCTGCGGAGAAGCGTCGCGACGTCGTGCGGGGTGCCGAGCAGGCGGCGCGCACCCGCGACATCGAGGAAAGCCTCGTCGATTCCCAGGCGTTCCACCCGCGGGGTGAGGTCGTCGCAAATCCGCATCACGATCTCGGAGAAGTGGGTGTATCGGGAGAAGTGGGGCTCCAACACAATGGCGTTCGGACAGCGTCGGAGCGCGATCGACATCGGCATGGCGGAGTTGACCCCGTACTTGCGCGCTTCATACGTTGCGGCGGTCACTACGGATCGGCCCCCACGACCGCCCACAATCACCGGGAGACCCTTGAGGTCCGGGCGTTCGAGCAGCTCGACGGACGCAAAAAACGCATCCATGTCCACGTGCAGGATGCTGGCGTGGCCGTCGTCGGAAGCGTCGGTGGTGACCTGGCGGCCGCTACCGTCTTGCTTGCTCATAAACGTCGCTTCCGCCGTGATTTCTGACAACTCCATTGTGACAGGCACCCCCGTCATCCCGTCAGAAATGCACCCGGCACGAACAGACGAAACCGGCGGGAGGGTTCACCTCCCGCCGGTTCGCGGTGATGGATGACGCTGTGCCGCCCGAATGTTGCATGGCGGCGACGGCGCGACGGCGCACTATGCCCTGCTGGCACCTCGTGTGATCAGGCCGTAGATCAGCAGAACCACTATTGATCCGCCGATCGCCAATAGCCACGTACGCACGTCGAAGAACCCACCGAGGTCGACGTTGAACAGCACTCCCCCGAGGAACCCACCCAGCAGTGCGCCAACAACACCGAGGATGAGTGTGATGAGCCATCCGCCGCCCTGGGTGCCGGGCAGGATCGCTTTGGCGATGGCGCCAGCGAGCAATCCGAGAATGATCCAACCAATGATTGTCATAAGGGCCTCCGAGTAGTCCTAGACGCGGTTCCCGACTGGGAACCGATATTTTTCAGTTTGACATGCCCCCCGTTTGGGGGCAGATTTCGCCCCAATTGTGGGGCGAGGGTTGACAACGAGATGCCATGCCCTGCGCTGCGAGAAACATTCATGCACACTGGAACGATGAATCAGCAGCACCCGTGGTCCCGTTATGTCGCGCTCGGCGACTCTTTCACCGAAGGAATTGGGGACCCGGAACCGTCGAGCCCGGGAGGTTTCCGCGGCTGGGCGGACCGCGTGGCCGAGGTGCTCGCGCTGCAGACCACCGACTTCGCCTACGCCAACCTCGCCATTCGCGGGCGGCTGCTCCAGGGAGTGATTGACGAGCAGATCGAGCCAGCGCTCGCGCTGCGACCCGACCTGATCACATTCTCTGCCGGCGGCAACGACATCATCCGCCCCGGCACCGACCCAGACGAAATCGCGGTTCGCCTCGATACTGCAGTGGGTCGTCTTCGCGCGGCGGGTGCCACCGTGGTGATGTTCACTGGTCCGGATATCGGGATGACGCCGGTGCTGGGGCGATCGCGTGGCAAGGTGGCCATCTACAACGAAAACCTGCGCTCCGTTGCACTGCGCAACGATGCGATCATCGCCGACATGTGGGCGCTGCGGGAACTCCGCGACACCCGGATGTGGGCGCCGGACCGGCTGCATTTCTCGCCTCTCGGCCATCACACGGTCGCGCGGATGGTGCTCAGCGCTCTCGCCGTCGAGAACGACCTCGAGCCGTACGCTCCCGAGCCGCTCCCCCGCACACCGTGGCGTCAAGCGCGCGTCGAAGATATTGGGTGGGCGCGCGAGCACCTGATGCCGTGGGTGCTGCGGCGCATCCGCCACCAATCCTCCGGCGACAACATTCTGCCGAAGCGTCCCAGCTTTCTGGAGAAGTAGCCACCCCTTCCACGACACCGTTCTCTCGTTAAACGACATCGAGCTAGCCACCCGAAGGCGACTAGCTCGATGTCATGAGTGGGTCTGTTAGCGACCGAAGCTCGACGCGGCGGGGCAATCGAATGGATCGCGTGCGGCAAGTCCGACCCGGTTGAGGTAGGCGATAACGATGCCGTACGACTCCATCAGGCTGGCCTGCGTGTACAGAATGCCCTTGGCCTCGCAGTACTCATTGACGATCTGACCGGCACGTTTAAGGTGCGGGCGGGGCATGCTCGGGAACAGGTGGTGCTCGATCTGGTAGTTGAGTCCACCCATAAAGATGTTCATACCAAACCCGCCGCGGATGTTGCGGCTGGTGAGCACCTGGCGACGCAGGAAGTCGACCTTGCTGTCGCGGGGAAGCTGCGGCATTCCCTTGTGGTTGGGAGCAAACGACGCGCCCATGTACACACCGAAGACCGCCAGCTGCACACCGATGAAAGCGAACGCCATCCCCACGGGGAGGAACGCGAAGATCACGGCAATGTAGCCGATGTTACGAACCAGCAGGAGAGTGATCTCGAGCCAGCGCTTGTCGACCTTGCCACGGCTGAAGACAGTCTTGAACGCCTGCATGTGCAGGTTGAATCCCTCGAGCGTCAAAGCGGGGAAAAAGATCCATCCCTGGCGCTGCGCAATGAGCTTCGTGACGCCCTTGAGTCCCTTGGCATGCTGCTCCTGGAAGATGATGAAGTCCGGCTCGATGTCCGGGTCTTTGCCAACCGTGTTCGGGTTGGCGTGGTGACGTGTGTGCTTCGTCATCCACCAGGAGTAGCTGATTCCGACGAGCAGGTCCGCAACAATGCGTCCCGCGGTGTCGTTCGCTTTACCCGAGGCGAACACCTGGCGGTGTGCCGCTTCGTGCGCAACAAAGGCGTACTGGGTGAACAGGATGCCGAGGACTCCGGCAATGATGAGCTGGAACCAGGAGTCGCCCAGAAGTGCGAATCCGACCCATGCTGCGGCCATGGCGATCGTGATGATCGCGAAGTTGATGATGTAAAACGTGCGGGTGCGGTTAAGCAGACCGGCATCGCGGATAGTGCTGAGCAGCGCTGAGAAATCCGAGGTTGGGTTTTTGACACCCCGAGGACCTGTACGGATGATGCGTGGCGCGGCGGGAACTGAACTCGTCACGGTACCCCTGATAATTGGGCCGACTTCCCAGCCGTGATGTTGAGCAGATGCTCGTCGTGGATAGTGAGAGCCTAAGGGCGATTGCTGGGAAACCGTGGTTAGAAGAGTTTGGACGGGTTGGTGAGTCGCCACCATGCCCCGGGATCTTCGATCGCAATGTTGGTCTCCAGGGGCACAGTTATCTGCGTTCCCCCAACGGAGAACACCACGGAGCCCTGATCGTCCCCACTAGCGGTGAGTGTGACAGCTTCTGCGGCGACCTCAGCGGTCACGGGCGTGTCGGACCAAACGACCGTTGATCGGTCTTCGGTTGCGACGAGGGACGCGCTGTTTCCCCATTCGGTGGTGTAGCTGCCGAACTCCTGGCCGGCGGTGGTCAGAACCACTTCGTGGTAACCGGCCTCCGCGGTGTTGAGGAGGGCGAGAACGTCCCGGTCGACGATGTCGTGGTCGGGAGCTCCCAGGATGACGCCGACGAGCGTGATCTCTTCTCCGCCGACGGTGACGTCAGCAGAGAACAGGAGGCAGGCGCCCGCTTCATCCAATGTCCCCGTTTTGATCCCGTCGATACCGTCGACCCCGAGGAGTTTGTTGGTGTTGTCGAGCTCGCCGACCGAGGGAACGGTAATGGTTTCCTGGGACGTGATTGCGGAGATGGTGGGGTTGGCGAGAGCGAGGGTACCCAACGTCAGAAGGTCCGTCGGGGTGCTGACGTTGAGGGGGGACATTCCCGTTGCGTCGCTGACGGAGGTCGACGTCATACCCTGCTCGGCGAGCCAGGCGTTCGCCGCAACGGTGTACTCCTCTTCGGACCCGAACGCCCAGTTGACGAGCGACTGGGTGTAGTTGTTCGCGGATCCCACCAGAACCAGTTCCATCACGTCGCGCTGGCTGAGCGAGGTACCGGCGGTGACCGGTTTGATGCTGCCGTTCACGGCGAGGTAGTCGTTGTAGATCTGCACGTCGGCGCTGGTGAACGACAGGGTGCCACCGTCGGTTCCCTCGTCGATGGGTTTGGCCTCAAGCACCACCAGGGACGTGATGACTTTGCTGATGGACGCGATCGGAACGGGTTCGGTACTACCCGCCGACGCGAGGAGGGTGCCGGAGCCTGCGGCGCCAATGCCACTCGCGCCGTAGGTGGGCAGTGCCGGTGCGGCAGCCGCGGAAACCGGCGACACGTACGGGATCACTGCGGCGCTCACCGCTGGCAGTGGTGCAAGCAGTGTCATGGTGCCGTAGGCCCCACCGAGAAGAATCAGCCCGAGTGCCCCAAAAATCGTGGTGCGGCGTCGGCGGTACATTCGCTGGCGGGACGGCGAGATCTGGGCAGGCTGTTCATAACGTGGCACCCCGCTATCGTAATGACCCGCAGCGCCGCTCCCCTGTACCCCGGATGTGGGGGCACTCGCGCCCCACGCAGTCAACGCCGTCCGCGTCATCCATCCAATGAATAAGCTGATTGTTATGGAGAGTGTGCCGCACGAGGACGCGGCGATCGAGGTGTACCCCACGCCCGACGATTGGGCTGCTGCCGCGCAGGAACTCGTCGCGACGATGGTGCACCGCTGGGACCTTACCGCCGGTGTCGCGTTCGGAGGCGGAGTGACCGGGGTCGCGCTCGCGGTCACCCAGCGGGATGGCTCCCCAGCGGTGCTCAAGATTGGTTTTCCGCACCCCGAGGGCAAGTGGGAAGCCGTTGGCTTGCAGAGCTTTGCCGGCAGCGCGCCCGCCGTGCTGCGACAGGACGCGTGGACGTGGAGCCTGCTGCTTGAACGGGTGACGCCGGGCACTCCCCTGACAACGCGGGGACTGCCCGCACGGGACGCCCTCGAGATCGGTGGGCGCCTGCACCTGGAGATGGCCGCCGCCTCGCCACCCGATTGCATCCCGCGGCTCGGCGACGAAATGACGCTCTACGCGGGACGCGCAGCTGCTCGGCTTGACGTGCAGCAGGCCTGGTTCGAGCAGCACGGTGTCGCCGACCTCGTGCGGTTGGGCGTGCAGGAGATGGTCGACCTTGCGAGCACTACCTCCGGCACAAGCCTTCTCCACGGTGATTTTAATCCGGGAAACCTCCTTGCGTCGGC
>Ga0247808_10000473_pt1 | contig 19789 bp, 18 predicted proteins | sample UWRJL089202R1_FD_179914 | JGI IMG/M metagenome (GOLD analysis project Ga0247808, IMG submission 179914) | Plant litter microbial communities from Arlington Agricultural Research Station in Wisconsin, United States - UWRJ-L089-202R-1 | ecosystem: Environmental > Terrestrial > Plant litter >... | reverse complement strand
TGGTCCGGCTGCTGGAACCGCTGGGCGCGCCGAACGCCGATCCTCTCGACCTGCCCGACGCCGTCCTGACCCGCCCCTCGCTGGTGGCGATGTTCGATTCGGTGCGGCGCGAGATCGTCATGGTCGCCACGGCCTATCCTGACTGTGGGGTCGCTCCCGACGCGGCATGGAGTGCTGCGAACGCCAGCCTCAATGACTTCGAGGCCCGACTGCGCCAGCCTCTCCTGGGTCGCAGCGCCGCCGTCCCGACCGAGGTCCCGGCCTTTGCCTCGCCCGTCGATGGCGCGGCCTTCGACGGCATGGTGGCCGCCGCCAAGGAATACATCGCCGCCGGCGACATCTTCCAGGTCGTGCTCAGCCACCGCTACAGCGCCCCGTGGTCGGGCGAGCCCTTCGCCTTCTATCGCTCGCTGCGCCGCCAGAACCCGTCGCCCTATCTGTTCTATCTGAATTTCGGCGATTTCCAGCTGGCCGGGTCCAGCCCCGAGATCCTCGTGCGACTCAAGGACGGCGGCGTCACCATCCGTCCGTTGGCCGGCACCCGAGCCCGCGGCGCCACGCCCGAGCAGGACCGAGCCCTCGAGGCCGAGCTTCTGGCCGATCCCAAGGAACGCGCCGAACACCTGATGCTGCTGGATCTGGGCCGCAACGACGTCGGCCGCGTCTCGGCGCCCGGCACGGTCGAGGTGACCGAGAGCTTCGTCGTCGAACGCTACAGCCAGGTCATGCACATCGTCTCGAACGTCGTGGGCAAGGCCGACCCGAACCTGGACGCCGTCGACACCCTGCTGGCCGCCCTGCCTGCCGGCACCCTGTCCGGCGCGCCCAAGGTCCGGGCCATGGAGATCATCGACGAGCTGGAGCAGACCAAGCGCGGCGTCGGTTACGGCGGCGGCGTCGGCTATATTTCGGCCGGCGGCGAGGCGGACATCTGCATCGTCCTGCGCACCGCCATGTTCGCCGACGGCAAGGTCTTCGTCCAGGCTGGCGCCGGCGTCGTCAACGACAGTGATCCCGCCGCCGAATACGCCGAGACGCAGGCCAAGGCCCGCGCCCCCATGCGTGCCGCCGAGGACGCCTGGCGCTTCGAACTGGGGCAGCTTCTGAACGAAGCAGGCGCAATCTAGATTTGCGCCGTTAGCGAATGTCCGCCGCTGGCGTCTCTTCGAGCGCGATCCCCGGTCCCAGCACCATCACGCCGGCCATGGTGACAGCCGCCGTCGCCGCCAGCGCCGCCGCTGCCAGAGCCGTCAGCGCATTCGCCGGTCGGTCCTGCGGCGGGGCCAGCAGGGCTTTCGCCTTGTCGATCTCGGCGGCGGACAGGGTCAAGCGAGCGGCTCCAGTGAAGCCCTGATCAGAACGCCTTGTCGTTAACGACGGGTTTCCGACCCGCCCCGGCTTGGCGAGCGCGGCCGCAGCCCCTAAGACCCATCCCATGATCCTCGTCGTCGATAACTACGACAGCTTTACCTACAACCTCGTCCACTACCTCGCGGAACTGGGCGCGCAGACGCATGTCGTGCGCAATGACGATCTGACCGCGGACGAGGCCTGGGCGCTGAAGCCTGAAGCGGTGCTGCTGTCGCCGGGGCCGTGCGCCCCGGATCAGGCGGGTATCTGCCTGGCCCTGATCGACACCGCTCCACTGGACATGCCCATCCTCGGCGTCTGTCTGGGCCATCAGGCAATCGGTCAGGCCATGGGCGGTCACGTGATCCGCGCCAAGGCCCTGATGCACGGCAAGACCTCGCCAATCGTTCATGACGCAAGGGGCCTGTTCGCCGGCCTGCCCTCGCCCTTCACGGCCACCCGCTATCACTCGCTGGCGGTGCAGCGCGAAACACTGCCGAACACGCTCGAGGTCACCGCTTGGACCGCCGACGGCGAGATCATGGCCGTGCAGCACCACGATCGGCCGATCCATGGCGTCCAGTTCCACCCGGAATCGATCGCTACTGAACATGGCCACGCCCTGCTGGCCAACTTCCTCGACCTGGCGGGCGTGAAGCGCCTGGCGATGGTCTGAGGTCGTGTCCGACCTCAACGCTGACGCCGGCTTCAAGCCGCTGCTCGCCAAGCTGGTCGACGGCCGGACGCTGACGACCGCCGAGGCGGGCGCCTTTTTCGCCGCCTGCCTGCGGGGCGAACCCACGCCGGCCCAGGTCGCCGCCGCCGTCACCGCCTTGCGTATTCGCGGCGAGACGGTCGACGAGATCACCGCCTTCGCCCAGGCTATGCGCGACGCCGCCCTGACGCTGGATCACCCCTACGACGTCATCGACACCTGCGGCACGGGCGGCGACGGGGCGCACACGTTCAACATCTCGACCGCAGCGGCCCTGGTCTTGGCCGGCGCCGGGGTCAAGGTGGCCAAGCACGGCAACCGGGCCATGAGCTCGAAGTCCGGATCGTCCGACGTCCTCGGCGTCCTCGGCGTCGACCTGACCGCCGGCATGGCCCAGCAGCGTCAGGCGCTGGACGAGGCCGGCATCGCCTTCCTGTTCGCCCCCGCCTACCACGGGGCCATGCGCCACGTCGGCCCGGTCCGTGCCGAGATCGGTTTCCGCACCGTCTTCAACCTGCTGGGGCCCCTGTCGAACCCGGCAGGCGCGAAACGTCAGGTCATGGGTGTCTACGACCCCCGCCTGCTGGAACCCCTCGTCGAGGTTCTGGGGCGTCTGGGCGCAGTGCGGGCCTGGACCGTCCACGGCCAGGGTCTGGACGAACTGACCACGACCGGTCCGACCGAGGTGGCGGAGTGGAAGGACGGGGCCGTGCGTCGGTTCACCGTCACGCCCGAGGACGCCGGCCTGCCTCGAGGCGACATCGAGGCGCTGCGCGGTGGCGACGCGGAGTTCAACGCCACGGCCCTGCGCGACCTGCTGGACGGGGCGACCGGCCCATATCGTGACATCGTCCTGCTCAACGCCGCCGCGGCCCTAATCGTCGCCGACCGGGCCGAAGACCTGAAAGCCGGCGTGGCTATCGCCGCCGCCGCCATCGACGACGGCAAGGCTTCGGCGGCGCTGGAAGCCCTGGCCCGCATCACGTCCACGCCGTCGGGCGAGGAGCCTGCATGACCCTCGCCACCTCCGACGTCCTGACCCGCATCGCCGCCTACAAGCGCGAGGATGTCGCCGCCCGCAAGGCGCTGCGGTCCCAGAGCCAGATCGAGGCCCTTGCCCTGTCCGCCGACGAACCGCGCGGCTTTCGCGACGCCCTCGATCGCCACGTCGAGGAGACCGGCCGCCCCGCCCTGATCGCCGAGATCAAGAAGGCCAGTCCGTCGAAAGGCCTGATCCGCGCCGACTTCGACCCGCCCGCCCTGGCCCGCGCCTATCAGGCCGGCGGCGCGTCCTGCCTGTCGGTCCTGACCGACGGTCCCAGCTTTCAAGGTAACGACGACTATCTGGTCGCCGCCCGCGCCGCCGTGTCCCTTCCGTGCCTGCGCAAGGATTTCCTCGTCGACCCGTGGCAGGTGGCCGAGAGCCGGGCCCTGGGCGCCGACTGTATCCTGGTCATTCTCGACATGGTCGACGACATCCTGGCCAGCGAGCTGTTGTCCGAGGCGACCCGATTCGGCATGGACGCCCTTATCGAGACCCATGATGAGGCCGAGATGGCTCGCGCCTGCCGTCTGGGCGGCGATCTGGTCGGCATCAACAACCGCTCGCTGCGAACCTTCAACGTCGATCTCGACACGACCGAACGACTAGCTATCCTCAGCCCCGTCCGGGCCCTGCTGGTCGCCGAAAGCGGCATCTTCACCCCCGACGACGTCGCCCGGGTGTCGGCGGCCCACGCCCAGGCCATCCTGGTCGGCGAAAGCCTGATGCGTCAGGACGACGTGGAAGCAGCGACCCGGGCGCTGCTAGCCTGAAACCGGTCACTTGCCGTTAAGTTGACATTAGGCAAGAACACTTACAGAACATCGACAACGGTTCACGTCTTGTTCTGAAAGCTCACGCCATGCTTACCCGCAAGCAACACGAACTCCTGATGTTCATCCACGAACGCATCAAGGAGACCGGTGTCTCCCCGTCATTTGACGAGATGAAAGAGGCGCTGGACCTGGCGTCCAAATCGGGCATCCACCGGCTGATCACGGCGCTCGAGGAACGAGGCTTTATCCGCCGTCTGGCCCATCGCGCGCGGGCGCTGGAGGTGGTCAAGCTGCCGGAACAGGCGACGACCGGTCCGATTCGTGGTCGTGCGCCCTTCACACCCGCAGTTATCGAGGGCGGCGGCCGGTCCGCACCGGCTCAGGTGGCGAACGATACCCGCGAGCTAGTGCTGGTGGGCAAGATCGCCGCTGGCGTGCCCATCGCCGCCATCCAACAGGACCACGGCCGCTATCAAGTGCCTGAATCGATGCTGGGCGCGGGAGAGCACTACATGCTGGAGATCGAAGGCGATTCGATGATTGAAGCGGGTATCCTGAACGGCGACCTCGTGGTCATAAAGAAGGTCGATACCGCTTCCTCCGGCGAGATCGTTGTGGCCCTGGTCGAGGGCGAGGAAGCCACCCTCAAGCGCCTACGTAAGAAAGGCGGCTCCATCGCTCTGGAACCCGCCAACCGTGCTTATGAGACTCGCATCTTCGGTCCCGATCAGGTCGAGGTTCAGGGCAAGCTTGTCGGATTGATTCGCCAGTATCACTGACGATCATTCGCCCTTGGGTGACCACAGGGCCGACCACGGCCGGTTGCCCGGGACATCAGACCTCTCGACTGTGCGCTAGGCTTTTGGCGTGATCCACGGGTCGATCGCCGAGCTTCGCGCAAAGTTCACTCCGTCCAGCAACAGCCGCAGCGGCCGCAGGCCCTCACCTCGATCCTCGACCAAAGCCGCATCCACGATCCGGCGCCCGAGGCTGGGCTTTGCCGCGTCGGAGGGTATAAGGGCGGCCCGTACGGACCTGCCCTCAATGACCTCTTCGCCTTCCGACCCCCAAGTTGTCACCCGTTTCGCCCCCTCGCCCACCGGCTCGCTGCACATAGGGGGTGCAAGGACGGCGCTTTTCAACTACCTTTACGCGAAGGGACGCAACGGGAAGTTCCTCGTGCGTGTCGAGGACACCGATCGCGAACGATCGACCGAGGCCGCCGTGCAGGCGATCTTCGACGGCCTGAGCTGGCTGGAGCTGTTCGCCGACGAGGAGCCGGTGTTCCAGTTCGCCCGCGCCGATCGCCACCGCGAGGTCGTCGACCAATTGCTGGAGCACGGCGCCGCTTATCGCGACTTCACCACGGCGGAGGAAACCGGCCGGCTGCGAGACGCCGCCAAGGCCGAGCGCCGCACCTTCGAGTCGCCCTGGCGCGATCGCGAACCGACCGTCGACGATCTGGCCATGCCCCACGTCGTCCGCTTCCGCCGCCCCCTGCCCGGCCGCGTCATCGTCGCCGACGAGGTCCAGGGTGAGGTCAGCTGGGACAATGGCGATCTGGACGATCTGGTGCTGCTGCGCTCGGACGGCGCCCCGACATACAATCTGGCCGTCGTCGTCGACGACCACGACATGGGCGTGACCCATGTGATCCGCGGCGACGATCACCTGAACAACGCCGCGCGCCAGTCGCTGATCTATGATGCGCTGGATTGGACGCGCCCGAGCTTCGCCCACATTCCCCTGATCCACGGTCCCGACGGCGCCAAGCTGTCGAAGCGGCACGGGGCCCAGGCGGTGCACGAGTATGCAGACATGGGTTATCTGCCCGAGGCCATGCGCAACTATCTGGCCCGGTTGGGCTGGGCCCACGGCGACGACGAGCTTTTCGGCGATGAGCAGGCGCGCGAATGGTTCGATCTGGCCGGCGTCGGCAAGGCGCCCGCCCGTCTGGACTTTGACAAGCTGGCCCACGTTAATGCCCACTGGATGCGTCTGGCCAACGATGACCGGCTGGCCAAACAGCTGCTCGACGTCCACCTCGCCCGAGGTCATGCGCTGGGCGAGGACGACGAGGCCCGGCTGGTCCGCGCCATGCCTTTCCTCAAGGATCGGGCCAAGACGGTCGTCGAACTGGCCGACCAGAGCGGTTTCGTCCTGCGGCGTCGCCCGCTGGATATCTACGAGAAGGCCCTGCCCCTGCTGGCCGGTGAGTCCGGCGAACGGATCGGCCGCCTGCGCGACCGTTTGAAACTGTTCGCCAGCTGGGACGTCTTCGCGCTGGAGGCCGAGCTCAAGGTCTTCGCCGAGGAAGAGGCGGTCGGCTTCGGCAAGATCGGCCCCGCCGTCCGCGCCGCCCTGACCGGCGACGGTGTTTCACCCGACATCGCAAAGACTCTTGCCGCCCTGGGACGCGAAGAATCCCTCGGACGCTTGGATGATGCGCTGCAACAGCCTAAGTGACAGACACAACGAAACAGGCCCGGCGCCTCCCCGCTCGGGACCAGAAAAATCGAAGGGGCTAACATGACCGAACAAGCCAAACCCAACGGGTCGGCGACGCTCACCCTCGGCGACAAATCCGTCGAACTTCCTGTCCTGTCCGGATCGACCGGCCCCGACGTCATCGACATCCGCAAGCTGTACGGCGCGACCGACGCCTTCACCTTCGACCCCGGCTTCACCTCCACCGCCGCCTGCGAAAGCGCCATCACCTATATCGACGGCGACGCCGGCGTCCTGCTGCACCGCGGCTATCCGATCGGCCAGCTGGCGTCCAAGTCGAATTTCGTCGAGGTCTGCCATCTGCTGCTGCACGGCGAACTGCCGACCGCCGCCGAATACGAGAAGTTCGAGGACAGCATCACGCAGCACACCATGCTGCACGCCCAGTTCGATCGCTTCTTCGAGGGCTTCCGTCGCGACGCCCACCCGATGTCGATCATGGTCGGCACCGTCGGCGCCCTGTCGGCCTTCTATCACGACAGCCTGGACATCCATGACGCCCGTCAGCGCGAGATCTCGGCCATCCGCCTGATCGCCAAGATGCCCACCATCGCGGCCCGCGCCTATAAATATCACATCGGCCAGCCGTTCGTGTCGCCGCGCAACGACCTGTCCTACGCAGAGAACTTCCTGCGCATGTGCTTCGCCGTCCCGGCCGAGGATTATGTGATCGATCCCGTCCTGGCCAAGGCCATGGACCGGATCTTCACCCTGCACGCCGACCACGAACAGAACGCCTCGACCTCGACCGTCCGTCTGGCCGGTTCGTCGGGCGCCAACCCCTTCGCCTGTATCGCCGCCGGCATCGCCTGCCTGTGGGGCCCTTCGCACGGGGGCGCCAACGAAGAGGCGCTGACCATGCTCAAGGAAATCGGCACGCCGGACAAGATTCCCGAGTTCATCCAAGGTGTTAAGGACCGGAAATACAAGCTGATGGGCTTCGGCCACCGCGTGTACAAGAACTACGACCCGCGCGCCAAGGTCATGCAAGAGAGCGCCTATGAGGTGCTGGCCGCCACCGGCCGCGAGAACGATCCTCTGTTCCAGGTCGCCAAGGAGCTGGAGAAGGTCGCCCTGAGCGATGAATACTTCACCTCGCGCAAGCTGTTCCCGAACGTCGACTTCTATTCGGGCATCACTCTGTCGGCGATGGGCTTCCCCACCTCGATGTTCACCGTCCTGTTCGCCCTGGCGCGCACGGTCGGCTGGATCGCCCAATGGCAGGAAATGATCGGCGACCCGGCCCAGAAGATCGGCCGCCCGCGTCAGCTCTACACCGGCCCGACCGAGCGCGACTACGTGCCGATCGGACAGCGCGGCTGATCCTCCGACACGGATACGATCATGCAAACGCCGGGGTGAAAGCCCCGGCGTTTTTGTCTGTGCAGGGGGCGCCGGTCAGGACGCGGGGGTGTCGCCCCAGACATCCGGCCGTGTCTCGAGCACGGCCGTCAGGGCCGCCGACATGGCCTGCTGATCCCGGATCGACGGATGCCAGTCGCAGGCCGTCAGTTCCAATGGGGCCAGCGGCAGGACCGTGAGCCGGGTCTCGCCCTCCGCCGTTAGTTGGTCGCCGACAGCCGCGACCAGACGGGCGATCTCGTCGTCCGCGCCGGGCGGCGCGATCAGGACGAACAAGGCCTGTGGCTGGCGGGCCCTGAGGGTCTGCACGAACCGGACATAGGTCGCCTGATAATCCGCCCGCAGGGCCTCGCGGGACGGCCAACGCTCACCGGCAGCGACGGGGGTGGAAAAGTCGTTGGTTCCAAGATCGATGGCGATGACCTGAGGCCGCCAATTTGGATCGTCATACGGGCGACCGCCTTCGAAAAGATCCATCGGCCATGCCTGGGGCAAGGTCGGCCCGGCCATACCCGCGAAGTTGCGCACGACGCCCCGGCCCGAGATGGCGTTGACCTGATAGTCCGCGCCGAAATGAAGAGCGGTGAGCGGACCGAAAGCCAGGGTATTGTCGGTACTGGTCCGGACCTCGTCGCCCGAACACTCGTGCCGGGGCAGGCCGACGCCATAGCCGACGCTGTGGGAGTCGCCGATGAACTCGATCTGCCGTCGGGATGCCGACGGAGCCGGCAATGCCGAGCCAGACGGAACCAGAAACCCACCGAACCGCGCCGGCGCCGACTGATGTTCCGAGGCGACGTCGATGCGAACACGATGAGAGCCCGGTTTCAGCCCCTCGATCTTCCATGCACCGGACGGGCTGTCGACAAGGGTTGCGACCCGGACTCCGTCGACCTCGACATGCAGGGTTTGAAGGTCCCCGACAGTTCTGAAGATCACGCTCCGGCCGCGGAAGGCGGCCGTGAAATGCACGCCCGGCCATTGATAGACCGCGCCCTCGCCGTCCGGCCGGACCCGGCCGCCGGAAGTGAAGGCCAAGGTCTCCAGACCGCGCACGGAGGTCGCCGGCGACACCCGCACCTCGGCCAGGGCCGGGTCGGCGAAGATCAGCAGCAGGGCGGCGACAGCGGCCAGAAAACGGATCAAGTGCGGGGCGTCCGTGTCGCGACGACCTGCAGCGTCGCATCCGCCGCCAGTTCGGATGGGTCCGGGCCTCCGCGGCCCATCAAGTCCAGCGCCGCCGTCTGACGCGCCGCCTGGTCCGCTCGCAAGGCGGCATCCACCAGCAGACGGCCGACGGCGCGGGCCAGTTTTTCCGGCGTCGCGTCCGACTGGATCAACTCCGGGGCGATCATGGCGTCGGCGGCGGTGTTGAACAGGGTTGCGAACTTGCCGGTGAAGAAGGGGCGCATGACGGCATAGCTGACGGGGCCGAACCGGTAGGAGATGACCATCGGCGCTTCGGCCAGCGCCAACTCAGTCGAGACCGTGCCGCTGGTCGCCATGGCGACGGTGGCGGCGCGCATGGCGTCATACTTCTCGTCCTCCTGCACCAGATGGACGTGGAAGGGCCAGGCGGCGACGCGGGACGCCACGTCCTCGCCAACGGTGCCGGCGGCCACGACGGCGACCTGCAATCCCGGATTGTCGCGCCGGAGCAAGGCGACGGCCTGTTCGAAGACGGGCGTCATGCGGCTGATTTCCGAGGGGCGGCTACCGGGCAGGACCAGCAGCAAGGACGCGTCCGTGGTCAGGCCGCGACGGGTCCGGAACCGGTCTCCGTCGGCCTCGGCCATGTTCACATGCAGGGCCTGGGACCCGACGACGGTCGTCGACAGGCCCTCCGCCTCGAACCAGGGCGCGTCGAAACTGTAGAGGGCCAGCAGGTGGTCGACCGTTCCCGCCAGCGTCTTCGCTCGACCGGGACGAGAGGCCCAGACCTGGGGGCCAACATATTTGATCAAGGCTGTTCCGGGCAGGGCCTCGCGCAGGGCCTTGGCCACCCGGATGGTGAAGCCCCAACTGTCGATCAAGATGACGGCGTCCGGCCGTTCGCGCAGAGCAAGAGCGACAGTGTCGGCGACGCGCGCCTTGACCCGTTTGTAGGCGCGCAGGCCGTCGATCCAGCCGAAGATGGACAGTTCCGCGATGTCGAACGGACTGACGACGCCTTCCGCAGCCATACGAGGGCCGCCGACGCCGACGAACGCGACACGGTCCCCCAGCCGCCGCTTCAGCGCCTGCGCCAGCCCCGCGCCCAGCGCATCGCCTGAAGCCTCGGCCGCGACCAGCATGATCTTCAGAGGCCCATTCACGACCGGTCCTCGCCCCAGACGAACAGGCCCAGCCGGTTGGCCGTCTCGATGATGCCGGGCCGGTCGATCAGGATCAACTGACCGGCGACCCCGCCCACGCCCGCCAGACCAGCAGCAGCGGCCAGCTCCAGGGTGCGCGTGCCGATCACGGGCATATCGACGCGAAGGTCCTGAATGGGCTTCGGCGCCTTGCCCAGCGCGCCTTTTGCGGCGCCCGGAGATCCTCTCAGATCAGCGGGCAGTCCTGCGACACGGGTCAGCATGGCGTCTGTGCCTTCCTGGGCCTCGACCGCGAGAACCAGACCGTCGCAGACGACCGCCCCTTGGCCGATGTCCAGTTCCCCGGCCTTTTCCGCGACATGCAGGGCCTTCTTCAGGTCCGCCAGCTGGTCCGCCGTCGGGGCGACCTTGCCCAGCGCGCCGGCCGGCAGGGTTTCGCCGCCCAGAATGTCGTCGGCGCCCTCGACGGCGTAGCCTTCGTTCTCGAACACCGACAGAATCTTGCGCAGCAGGGCGTCGTCACCCCGCGTCGCCGCCGCGATGATGCCCGGCAACAGGGTGGCGCCCTTCAGATCGGGTTTCAGGCTCTTGAAGTCTGGCCGACTGACCGTGCCGGCGAAACAGACGGCCTGACAGCCAGAGGCCTTCAGCGCCGACAAGGCCTTGCCCAGCTCGGCCATGCCCAGTTCAACGCCCGGGTAACGCACCAGATGAGGATCAGCGAACCCGGACAGCCGGATGACGAACAAGGGCCGGCCTTCGACTTCGCACCGGGCGGCGATGGCCAGCGGCAGGGCGCCGCCGCCGGCGATCAGGCCCAACTTCGGGGCGTTGTGCCCGCTCATCCCTGCCGCCTCATTCGCCGGGCAGGCACAACGGACGCTTGCCGCCGTCCCGGATGAAGGCGGTGATCTCCATGATCTCGACCAGATCGGCGTACTCGGTTTCCACCGCCTGCAGGCGATCGGCGAACACGCCCTCGCCTTCGAACAGATCGCGATAGGCGGCCAGCAGGCGACGGATGGCGTCCTTGCCATATCCCTTGCGTTTGAGCCCGATCAGGTTGAGCCCGTGCAGTTGCGCGTGGTTTCCCCAGGCCGAGCCATAAGGAATGACATCGCGTGTCACGGCGGCCAGACCGCCGACGATCGCCCCCTGCCCCACCCGACCGTTCTGGTGCACGGCGCACAAGCCGCCGAGAAAGACCTTGTCTCCGACCTGGGCGTGGCCGCCCAGGGTCGCGCTGTTGGCCATCACAACATTGTCGCCGACGACCGCATCGTGGCCAATGTGGGCGCCGGTCATGAACAGGCCGTTCGAGCCGACGCGGGTGACGCCCGACCCTTGAGGTGTGCCCCGGTTGAAGGTCGAATGCTCGCGTATCGAATTGTCCGAACCGATCTCGAGCCGGACAGGCTCGCCCTTGTAACCGTTATGCTGCGGGTCGCCGCCGATGACGGCGAAGGGATGGACAATGGTGCGGGCTCCGATCGCCGTGTCCTGCTGGATCACCACATGGCTGACCAGGGTCACGTTTTCGGACAGGGTGACGCCGGGTCCGACCGTACACCACGGTCCGATCTGGACGCCGTCGGCCAGTTCGGCGGACGGGTGAACCATCGCCGACGGATGGATCGCGGTCATGCCGCGACCGGCTGGTCGACGGTGACCACCATGGCGGCGAAGTCGGCCTCGGCGGCCAGCTTGTCGTCAATGAAGGTCTCGCCCCGGAACTTGAAGATGTCCCCGCGCTGCCTGGTGACGATCACCTTCATGCGCAACTGGTCGCCGGGCCGGGCCGGCTTGCGGAAGCGGACACCGTCGATGGACATGAACATGATGACCTTGCCCTCGACAGCGACGTCCAGGGTCTTGGACATCAGCAGGGCGCCGGTCTGAGCCATGGATTCGACGATGAGCACGCCGGGCATGACCGGGTCGATCGGGAAGTGACCGGGGAAGAAGGGCTCATTGTGGCTGACGTTCTTGATGCCCGTGATCGATACACCCGGCACGAAATCCTCGGCCTTGTCGACCAGCAGGAAAGGATAGCGGTGCGGCAGGCGCCGCATGACCTCGGCGTAGTCGATCCGGTCTTCGCTCATCCTTCGGATTCCCTTGCGCCCTTCTTCTTCCCGACCTGTTTGGACACCCAGATGGTTTCACGCAAGAATTGTCTAAGCGGTTTCGCGGGATAACCAGACCAGGTCTCGCCCGCCGGCACGTCGGCCAGAATGCCCGCGCCCGCCGCGACCCGCGCGCCGACGCCGATCGTCAGGTGATCACCGACGCCGGCCTGCCCGCCGAACATGACATTGTCGCCGACCGTGACCGACCCGGACAGGCCGCTGTGCGCGGCCATCAGGACGTTGCGTCCGATGACGCAGTTGTGCCCGATCATGCACAGGTTATCGATCTTGGAATTTTCGCCGACGACCGTGTCGTCATAGGCGCCGCGGTCGATGCAAGTGTTGGCGCCGATGGTCACCCCGTCCTGGATGATGACCCGGCCCAGTTGTGGGATGTCGACAGGGCCTGCTTTCGATCCGGCCGCCCCGAAACCGGCCTCTCCGATCCGGGCTCCGGCGTAGATCTTCACCCGATCACCAATCAGGGTAAAACCGAGGGTGACATTCGAGCCGATGACGCAGTCACGACCGATCTGGACGCCCGGTCCGATGACCGTATTGGCGCCGATCTGGCTGCCACGACCGATACGGACGCCTTCTCCCAGGACGACGCCGGGCGCGAGACGTACGGTTTCATCCTCGCAGGCGTCCGCAGCGGTGATGGCCGTCGCCAACAGCCGCGCCTGATGCAGGATCAGCGACGCCCGCGCCCACGACGCCTGGGCCTCGCCCGACTGGATGATGGCGCAATGTTCCGGCACGGCTTCGACGGCCGACGCCGGTACGATCACCGCGCCGGCGCGGGTTTCCGCCAAGGCCGCCGCAAACTTGCGATCGGCCAGAAACGCAATCGCGCCCTCGTCCGCAGAGGACAGGGGCGCGACCGAAGCGATGGTTCGCTCGCCGCCCCGGATGACTGTCCCGCCGATCATTTCGGCAAGGACGGTCACGCTCCGGGGCGCGAGGGTCTCGAAAAAGCGGGCGTCGGGCATCATGATCCGCCCGTCGCCGCCTTACTGGGCCTGCTGGGCCGGAACCGGCAGGCGGTTGAAGCTCAGCGAAGGCAGGGAGGTGTTCAGGCGCGCGATGACGTCGGCGGTGACGTCCATGGCCGGATTCATGATGAAGACGCTCTCGCGGTCCAGCATGATGCCGCAGCCCTTTTCCTGATAGATCGCGACGAGCAGCGGCTCGACGGCGACGGAGATCAGACGACGTTGTTCCGACAGCGTGTAACGCAGCTCTTCCGAACGGGTCTGCTCAAGCTGCTGCGCTTCGTTCACACGCTGCTGCAGGGCCTGACGACGGGTCTGCTGTTCCGCAGCGGGGATGGTCGAGGCGCCGGCCTGTAGAGCCTGGGCTTCGGACTGGATGGCGGTGCCGTACGGGGTGATTTCGCCCTGCACTTCGGTCGCCAGTTGCTGCATCCGCGTCTGAACGGACTGACCGACGGTCGACTGGGCCATCAGCTGCTGGTTGAAATAGACGCAGACGCCGGGGATCGCCGGGCCGGGGTTGGCCGGGCCGGCCGTCTGGGCCGACGCGGCGGAAGCGACGAGAGAGGCCAGCGCCACGGCGCCGATAGCGAACAGTTTCATGTCAAGCCTTTGAGGGGTCATGTGACCCGCGGTTGGAACGCGTAGTTAGAACTGGGTGGACGTCGAGAAACGGAAGCTCTCGGTCCGGTCGTAATCCTCCTTGAGGAAGATCTTGCTGAGGTCAAAACGGATCGGGCCCATCGGCGACTTCCAGTGGATGCTGAGACCGGCGGACGCGCGGATGGACAGCTCATCGACAATGCTCGGATCGTCCAAGCCGGCCACCGTCAGTTTGTAGCGATCATCCAGAACGCCCAGCGTGCCCACGTCGGTGAACAGCGATGTCTTGATGCCATATTGCTCGGGCAGGAAGTTAGGCAGGGTCAGCTCAACGCTGCCGACGGCGTAGAAGTTGCCGCCCAGGGCGTCGTTGGTGGTCAGGTCGCGCGGTCCCATGCCGGCTGTTTCGAAGCCGCGGAAGGAGTTGCCGCCCTTGAAGAAGCGGTCGTTGATGCGGATCGCATCGCCGCTCCATCCCGAGACATAACCGACCTGCCCGTTCAGGCTGACGATCCAGTTCGGCGTGAGACCGTAGTAGGTCGACGCCTCGACCTCTGTCTTGATGTAGTTCACGTCGCCGCCCACGCCGGCGAAGTCCTGACGGACCGAGCCCGCCCAACCGCGGGTGGCCCGGATCGGGTCGTTCCGGCGATCGATCTGCAGCGTGTAGCCGACCGACGAGTTCAACGAGGCGCCGACCTGTTCGCAGAGCGCGCGCGAGCCGACGCCATTGGTATCGCAATACCCGGACGGCACGATGATCTCGTCGTCCTTGATGAAGTAGCGCGTGCTGAGGCGGGTATAGCCGTTGATCGGATAGGACAGGCGCAGGCCCGCCCCGGTCGAGCGATAGTCGAACGACGACTCTTCCTGGAAGTCATAGCGCGAGTGGAACATATCGAACCCGGCGCCAACATCACGGCCCAGGAATCTCGGCTCGGTGAAACGGAAGTCCAGTTGCTGGCGCAACGAGCCCCACTCGGCGCGGGCGACGACGTTCTGGCCGCGACCGCGGAAGTTGCGCTCGGTGATGCCCAGATTGACCACGAAGGAGTCGACCGAACTGAAACCGGCGCCGACCGAGAGTTCACCGGTGGGCTGTTCCTGAACGTTGACGTTGACGATGGTCCGGTCCGGCGCCGAGCCGCGCGTTTCCTCGATCGTCACATCCTTGAAGAAGCCCAGCGCACGCAGATTGTTGCGCGAGCGCTCGACGAGGGTGCGGTTGAAGGCGTCGCCTTCGGTCAGCATCATCTCGCGGCGGATCACCGGATCGATCGTGCGGGTGTTCCCGACGACATTGATCCGGTCGATATAGACCCGCTGGCCTTCGCTCATGTTGAAGGTGACATCGACCGTATCGGTCTCGGGATTGGCCTTGTAGCTGGGCCGGATGTCGACGAAGGCGTACCCCGCCGAGCCGGCGGCGAACGTCAGCGCATCGACCGAACTCTCGATCTTGTCGCTTTCGTACAATTGGCCCGTGCGAATCGGGATCAGCAGCTTGAGGAAGTCGGCATTCAGACGATCGTTCTCGGTGACGACGGTGATCTCGCCAAAATTGTAGCGGTCGCCCTCATCGACGGTCAGCGTCATGCCGAAAGCGCTGTCGTCCGGCGTTAGCTCGGCGACGGCCGAGACGATGCGGAAATCGTAGTAGCCGCGGTTGGTATAGAATTTCCGCAGTTGTTCGCGATCGTAGTCCAGCCGGTTGGGGTCATAGTTGTCGTTTGAGCTGAACAACCGGTACCAACGCGATTCCTTGGTGACCATGATGTCGCGCAGGTCGTTGTCCGAGAACGCCTGATTTCCCAGGAAGGTGATGGCCTGCAGGCCCGTCGATGGGCCCTCGTCGATCTCGAAGATCACGTCGACGCGGTTCTGTTCTAGTTGAACCAGCTTCGGCGTAACGGTCGCCGAGATACGGCCGGACAAGCGGTAAAGCTCGATGATGGAGCCGACGTCTTCCTGGACCTTGGCGCGGGTGTAGATGCCACGCGGGGCGATGGTCACCTCTTCACGCAGCTTCTTCTCGGCCAGGGCGCTGTTTCCCTCGAACACCACCTGGTTGATGATCGGGTTCTCGACGATCTTGACCACCAGATCACCGTTCGGCTGCAGTCCAAGCTGGACGTCGGCGAACAGCTGGGTGCGGGTCAGAGTACGGATCGCAACGTCGAGGATGACGGGATCGATCGTGTCGCCCGGCTGGATCGGAAGGTAGGACAGGACCGTGGTCTGATCGATCCGCTGGTTCCCCTGGATCAGGATGCGGTTGACCACGCCGGTTTCGGCCGGGCGCGCGGCGGACGCCTGCGCCGCACCGGCCAGCGGTTGGGTCGAGATCGCCGGAGCGGGGGCGGCCTGAGCAGCGGGCGCTGTCTGGGCCACCGCCGTTCCGCCCAGTCCGGCGGCGATGATGAGCGCCAGGGCACTGCTGATCGGAGCGCGGAGGCGCCCGGCCATGGTTGCGGAAGCGCGCGTGTCGGTCATCATCATACGGGAAACCATCGGGGGCTGGCGTAGGCTCAACTGACGAGCCCGCCGAGGAATTTGAACAGGTTCAACTTCTGCAGGTCGTTCCAAGTCGCGAACAACATCAAACAGGCCAGCAAAGCAAGACCGACCCGGTATCCCGCTTCCTGGACGTTGGCCGCAACTGGTTTCTTCGCCACAGCCTCATAGGCGTAGAAAACCAGGTGACCGCCGTCCAGAACCGGAATGGGCATCAGGTTGATGAAGCCGATTCCGATCGAAAGTATGGCAGCGAAGCTTGTCATGCTCAGCAACAGGTTGAGCATGATGAAGACAGGGTCGGGATTGGCCGCCACGGCCGCGTTGGTCAGGGCGCCAGACGCCTTGGCGATGCCCAGCGGGCCGCTGAGCTGATCGCCCGACTCGCGCCCGGCGAAAATGCGACCAACATAACGAAGGGTCGTGCCGATCACGTGGCCCGTTTCCTCCACGCCGCGGCCGACGGCCTCGACGACGTTGTAACGGATGTGCCTGGGCTCGGTCCGGGCCAGGCCCAGACCGATGCGGCCGACGCTGACACGGCCGGCGATAGGATTGTCCTCGATCTGACGACGCGGTGTAGCGACCAGCACGACCTCGGCGCCGTCCCGTTCGACCGTGAAGCGCAGCGCGTCGCCGACGCTCATCGCGGCCTTGTTGATGACTTCGTTGACATCCTCGACCGGCTTCTCATTGACGGCGGTGATCACGTCGCCGGACCGGAAGCCGGCGGCTGCGGCAGGCGATCCCGGTGCGACAGCCGCGACCTGGGCCGGACGCACGTCGACGCCCAGGAACGAGAACAGGAGGGTGAAGATCACGATCGCCAGCAGAAAGTTGGCCGCCGGACCGCCGGCGACGATCAGCATCCGCTGCCACACCGGCTTGAAGTGGAAATAGTCGCGTTCGGCGCCGACGCCCTCGCGCAGCTGGATATCGGTCTTCAGGGCGTCCAGGCCCCGTTTGTCGGGCACGCTGGAGGCGTCCATGTCGCCCGAGAATTTCACATAGCCGCCGGCTGGGATCCACCCGAGCCGCCATTCGATGCCGTGACGGTCGGTGCGGCTGAAGATGGCCTTGCCGAAACCGATGGCGAACCGGTCCACCTTCACGCCGAAGGCGCGGGCGATCAGGAAATGCCCCAGCTCGTGGATGGTGACGATGGCCGTCAGCACCAGCAGGAAGGGCACGATATAGATCAGGATCTGACCCAGAAAACTCAGCATGCCGCCCATTCTTCCCTCTCCGCGCCGGACGGCGGGGAGTCTCCAGCCGCCCCCTTAGGCGGCGATAGCCAGTCCCGCGACGATGTTTTCCGCCATCCGGCGCGCCTGTGCGTCCACGGCCAGGGCCGAGGAACAGGCGTCGTCGAAACCGGAATCCACCCCCGCGTTCGTCGCTCGCTCAAGCGTTTCGGCGATGACTGCGGCAATATTGAGAAAGCCCAGCCGGCGGTCAAGGAAGGCCAGGGCGGCGACCTCATTGGCGGCGTTGAACACGGTCGGCGCGTCGCCCCCGGCCTTCAGCGCCTCGCGCGCCAGCTTCAGGGCGGGGAAACGCGTCTCGTCGGGGGCTTCGAACGTCAGGCGACCGAGGGCGGCGAGGTCCAGCCGCGGCGCGGGCCAGCTCAGCCGGTCGGGCCAGGCCAGGGCGCAGGCGATCGGTGTCTTCATGTCTGGCGGGCCCATCTGGGCCAGGGTCGAGCCGTCGATGTACTCGACCATGCTGTGGATCACCGATTCGGGATGGACCACGACATCGACGCGGTCGGCCGGCATGTCGAACAGATAGGCCGCCTCGATCGTCTCCAGCCCCTTGTTGGCCATGGTGGCGCTGTCGACCGAGATTTTGGCCCCCATGCTCCAGTTGGGATGAGCGACGGCCTGTTCGGGGGTCATCCGCGCCATCTCGACCAAGGATGTCCTGCGGAACGGCCCCCCGGAGGCTGTCAGGATCAGGCGCGAGACGCGCTCGGGCGCATGAGCCGGAAAGACCTGGAAGATGGCCGAGTGTTCGGAATCGACCGGGATCAACCGGCCCCCGCTGGCCTTGACCCGCTCGATCAGACGCGGCCCGCAGCAGACGAGGCTTTCCTTGTTGGCCAAGGCCAGGGTCGCGCCCGTGCCCGCCGCCGCCCAAGTGGAGCGCAGGCCGGCGGCGCCGACGATGGACGCCATGACCAGATCGACCGGTCGCGTGGCGGCCTCGACGATCGCCTGATCGCCGGCAGCCGCCTCGACGCCCGTCCCGGCAAGGGCGTCGCGTAGGTCGGGCAGTCGTGCGGGATCGGCGATGATCGCCAGTTTTGGCCGCCAGCGAAGCGCCTGTTCGGCCAGGCGGGCGACGTTCATCCCGCCTGTCAGCACCTCGACCTGAAACGCACCGGTCCCTGCGGCCTCGGCCTGGTCCATCAGGTCCAGAGTCGAACACCCCACGGACCCGGTCGAGCCGAGGACGCTGATCGTGCGCTCGATCACGCGCCACGCTCCACGATCAGCACCAGAAGGCGGCCAGCGGCGACGATGACCACGGCGAACATCAGACCGTCGACACGATCCAGCAGGCCGCCGTGGCCAGGGATCAGCGTTCCAGCATCCTTGACGCCGAAGCGTCGCTTCAGGGCCGATTCCCACAGGTCGCCGGCCATGGTCGCCCCGGCCGCCGCCAGACCCAGGGCCGCGCCCCAGAAGACGTTCAGCCGGCCCATTTCGAGCCACGCCGCCATGCCCGCCCCGGCCAGCATGCCGGCGGTCAGGCCGCCGATAAAGCCGGACCATGTCTTGTTGGGCGAGAACCGGGGCCACAGCTTCGGTCCGCCGATAAGGCTGCCCACCAGGTAGGCCAGAATGTCGGACGCCCAGGCCACGGCGAAGACCAGCACTGTCCAGTGCAGGCCGACTCTGCTGTCTACGTCCCGCAACCAGATCAGCAGGACGACGGGCCAGCCGAGATAGAGGACTCCGTAGGCGGCGTTCAGCGCCTCCTGCTTGCGAGCGCGTGCGAACAGACCCGCCGCCGCCGCGCCAAAGACCAGCAGGACGAAGGAGGCGGAGGTCTGGCCCGCATACATGGCCCCAACGGCCGCGATCAGCGCCAGAGCGACGGCGCCTGTCACGGCGCGCCAGGCGCCCGGGGCGCTCATCATCGCCCATTCGCTGGCCAGCAGGACGCAGGCGATCAGGACCAGTCCAAGGAACCACAAGCCGCCTGCCCACGTGGCCAGAACGGCAGCGGGGGCCAGCACGAAGGCCGACGCGGCTCTGATGCCGATATCGCCGACCTTGAGCGCCATCAGCCCGTCGCGAGCGCGGACTGGGGCGTCACGCCGCCGAAACGGCGATCGCGGTTCAGATACTGTTCGACGGCGTCCGACAGGGCCGCCGGGCCATAGTCGGGCCACAGGATGTTCTGGAACACCATCTCGGCATAGGCGGCTTCCCACAGCAGGAAGTTCGACAGCCGCTGCTCGCCCGACGTGCG
>Ga0247808_10000471_pt1 | contig 19813 bp, 17 predicted proteins | sample UWRJL089202R1_FD_179914 | JGI IMG/M metagenome (GOLD analysis project Ga0247808, IMG submission 179914) | Plant litter microbial communities from Arlington Agricultural Research Station in Wisconsin, United States - UWRJ-L089-202R-1 | ecosystem: Environmental > Terrestrial > Plant litter >... | reverse complement strand
GCCTCCAGTTTTTTCGTTATCTACATAGGTCAAAGCATCTTCGGTATCACGGATTAGGATGTTCATCCAGGACGGACATTCGAAAACTCCATTCCCGAGGGAATAGGCTTGAGACAATAACTCTGTCATTCCGTACTCAGAATGAATGGCTGAAACTCCGAATCCATCGCAAAGTTGCTGGTGCAATTCTTCACGAATCATTTCCTTTCGTTTGCCTTTCATGCCACCGGTTTCCATGATGATCAAGGAGCCCCCTAACCCCCGAAGAGGGAATGATATAGATTGTGCATATTCTATTAAATCCAACAAGGCATAGGTGACCCCTATGAGAATGACATTTTGTTCTTGCTGATGTAGTTGTTCTAATTTTGCCAAAAGTTCAGTATGATTGTGCAAATAAAAACCACTCTCTGGATTGTTAGACTGTTTGATTAAATCATCGACCATATAAATAAGTGAAGACCCTTCACGTTCCAGATAAGAGGGAAGCAAGGCCAGAACGGTATAATCTTCAATATTTCCGTAGAATTCAGAAAAAGCTTTCCGATAGCTTTCTTCATATAAAGTAATATCGGTAACCAGATGTCGGCTTCTTATAATTTCGTGAAGCATGTCAATTCCCCCTTCGGGGGTTAGGGGGCTTGTTGTGCCACTGCTGGTAAAGATTTGTTGTACTGGACTTACATCCGAAAGGACTTCGTGGCTCTTAAAAAACTGAATCGGCAAGAATGGTATTTCTTTTAACGTTTTCACGCCTCCCTTCTCTACCTTCAACAATTCGCAAAACTGACGGTAAACGGCATTATTCTCGTATTGAAAACGAAACACCTTGAGGGCGATTTTTTCAAATTGCTTTTGGCTGGAAATATTGAATATGTCGGAAGCTGGAATCAAGTTTTTTTTTACAAAAGTAATGAAAATAAAAAAGCCCCAATTTTGATTGGGGCTTTAAATATATTTTAAAATTAATTACTTGATAACTAATTTTCTTGTAGCTGTCTTACCTTCTTCAGTAATTTTAACGATGTAAACTCCACCTTTTAAATTAGAAACGTTAACAGCGTTTTCAGTTGTAGTTTTTACTACTTGTTTTCCTAATACATCATAAATAGCCACTTCTTTTGAAGCATTAGCTGTAGTGTTGATGTAAAGTTTTCCATCTACAACTGGATTTGGATATACCTTTAATCCTTCGATCGCATTTTTGCTAATCCCCAGGGTTGTACCAACAAGTTTGATGTCATCTATCCTGAAACCTACGGTCGTAACTGGGTTTTCAAATTTAATCCTTAAGTTCTCCGTTGCCGGTATAGTTCCTGTTGGCGTAACTAGAATCCAGTTTGAAGTTCCTGAACCAGTAGGTCGGGAATAAGTCATGGCTGTCCAATCTGTCCCATTCTCACTTACCTGAACAGTCAATTCATTGTTTCCTGCATTTGTAGTCTTGTAATGTCCGAAAGACAAGGTTAGATCTGAATAATTGGACGTGTTGATGCCTTCAATCATAAAAGACTGGCTTGGCGTGGCTCCTCCAACAAATACACATCCGCTTCCTGAAGCACCGGTATAATTTTCAGACGGAGTAGTAGTTCTGATGGTTGCATTTCCTGTAAATACAATAGGACTTCCGTTTTGATACCCCGTATAATCCGTTGCAGTAGGATTTCCTGCAGGTGGCGTTGCCAGATCTTCAGAAAAGACAGTTGTTTGGGCATAACCAGCCGTTACCAAGATTGATAATAAAAGTGTGTAAAGTTTTTTCATACTGTTGTAATTATGATTTATAAATACAATAATACAAAAAAAGCACCTCTTTCGAGATGCTTTTTAAAATTTTTATAACAGAATCAATTATTTGATTACCAATTTTCTTGTAGCTGTTTTACCTTCTTCAGTTATTTTAACGATGTAAACACCACCATTCAAGTTAGAAACATTCAATGCATTTTGAGTTGTAGTGTTAACCACTTGTTTTCCTAATACATCATAGATTACAACTTCTTTTGTAGCATTAGCTGTAGAGTTGATGTAAAGTTTTCCGTCAACAACTGGGTTTGGGTACACTTTTAATCCTTCGATTGAGTTTTGGTTAACACTTAAAGCCGCTGAAGTTACACTTGCCCAAGTTGTACCTAAACGAAGTTCGTCAATTTCTACGTTACCTGTTCCAGTTGTAGCGTTACCACCTTGTCTAATGGCCAATGCCGCAATCTGTGCAGGTGCAACAGTTGTTCCTGTTGCATTTGTAGCACTTGCAGTTCCTTCAGTCCCTCCAAGAGTAGGATTAACGAAAATACTAGCAGTGTTGGTTCCTAAATCATATTTCACAACTACAAATATTGTAGTATTCACTGGGTAATCAGTTGCAATAAATGACGGTGCAGCTGTTCCTCCACTATTATTTAAAACTCCAATATTGAAAGTGTTTTCAACAGAACCAGTTCTGATGAATAACCTTCCTGAAAACGCAGTCACCCCAGTAGTACCGGTAGTAGCAGAATGCATAAGGAAATAATCTCCTGTAGCTGTATTTGGGTGTAGACCTGTAGTGTTTGGCACATTTAATAGTACTGAATAATAAGCAACTCCAGTAATGGCGGCGGCCGAAGCCTTGTTTACATCTTCATTATTTCCTGCAACTAGTGCAACTTTATTCCCTGTAGATGTGAAACCAGGGTAAGACAATGAACCAGAAGAAATTGACAATTGGTCAGCAGTTCCACTATGAGAAGACCATCCATTAGCTGTTAATGCTCCTGTCCCTGTGAAAGAGTCGGATAACTGTCCGAAAGACAAAGCACCAACCAATAATAAAGATAAAGTGTAAAGTTTTTTCATTTTGAGTTTTTTTTAATATTTATTGTGCAAAGATAGAAAGTATTTTGAGTTTTTTTAAACATCCAATGTGAAAAAATTATTAAATTATCACAAATAGATTTTTTGAATTACTTCACAATCAGCTTTCTAGTAGCTGTAGCCTCGCCTTCCTTGATCTTGATGATGTAAACTCCTGGAGAAAGTGTTGCAATATTTAATTCTTTTGCATTCACATTTAGGTTAGCTTGAAGTACTTTTTTTCCCAATACATCATAGATGGCAATTTCCTTGCTTTGGGATGTTTTGGAGGTAATGTAGATTTTACCGTTGCTAACTGGGTTTGGATAGAAACTCAATTCTTCTATAACAGCGCTAGGTTGCTGTTTACCTTCTTGGGCTGAGACTGCCGTAGAAAAGAAACACAACGATAAGAGAATAATATAAAAGTAATTTTTAGCCATCAGTAGGGTTTGATTAGGTCAAAGGTATAAAATAATTGCGAATTAAAAATTATGAATTAAACTTAAAAGTTATAATAATTATGTTCTTTGACTGGAAAATCAAATGTTATGCCAAAAAAAACATCCGCCAATTTGACGGATGTTTCTGTTTTTATTATTTGTGTCCGATTAGAATCTAGTCCAACCAGCAGCCCATGTTGGTACTGCAGCACCATTACCAGCTCCTGTACCAGTTCCTGTAGTAATGAAACCTGTAACTGAACCTACGTAGTTAGTATTTGCAGTAACACCTACAAACTGGATGTTAGTGAATTTAATATCGCCACTAGCAACGTGAGCATTAGCAACTGGATCACCAGCAGCATCTTTAATGTTGATTCCTGTTGCAAAACCTGAAACATAAACATTGTCAGCTGTCCATTTACCTCCACCTTCTTTGATGAAAAGACCACCTTCAGAACCAGCACCATCACCTTTAACGATAGAAATGTTTTTCAAGGTAGCAGTTGTAGTTGGTAAAGCAGCTCCATTATCTCCATTGTTTGAACCTTCGATACCTGCTTTTGCAACACCTTCGATATACCAGAACTCTCCTGTTCCAGCCCATCCGTCAGCAAAGTCAATTGAATCATCTTGGCTTCCTGTAGAAATTAAATATTTACCGTTTACAGTTCCACCGAAAAATTCGATACCGTCATCACCACCTTCAAAAGATTGTACATATTCAATTTTTGTTCCTGAACCTACTCCAAAAAGAGACAATCCGTTGAATTCTTTTTCATTTGTAAAAGCCGCACCAGTGTATTCAATTCTCAAATAAGTGATAGAACCTGAATTATCGTTAGCAACAGTTCCACCGTAAGTTAAATCAGAAACCTCTGCAGTTGCAGTTTGTCCTGTAGCACCACCTTTGTTAGTATTTGCTCTTCCACAGATTACAACTCCACCCCAGTCTCCAGCAGCAGGATTAGCTTTTGCAGAAGTCATAACTACAGGATTTGTAGCAGTACCGTTTACAAAAATTTTCCCTCCTTGAGCAACAGCTAAATAAGCACTTGTTCCTCCAGTAGCTTTGATTACTGTTCCAGCAGGAATAGTAAGAGTAGCTCCATCTCTAATAACGAACGAACCTGTTAAGTTGTACTCTGTATTAGCATCCAAAGTAGCAGTTTCTCCAGCAAGAAGTTGCCCTTTAAAATTAGCAGGATCAATTACTGTAGTATCTGGAGTTTTAGTTTCGTCATCACTACTACAAGATGTGAAAGTTAATGCTGCAATGGCAAGCATAGATAGAATTAATTTTTTCATTGTTGTTTTTTTAAAGTTTATTAATTATTTGACAAAAGTAAAGTGATAGCGTTAATGAGTATTTAAGTCATTGTTAAGTATCCATTAAATAAAAAGGCTCTTGCGGATGCAAAAGCCTTTTTATATTAAGCGAATGTTAATTAGAATTTATAGGTCATTCCCAATTTAAAATTCACTCCTTTTTTATATGATTCAACTACTACATCTTGAGTATCTTGAATTCTTTCAACAGTTGGATCTAAAATGTTTTTTATAGAGAAAGAAAGGTTTACTCTTTCGCTGATATCCGAACGCAATATGAAATCTAAAGTTCCAACGGCTTTATCAACAAGGTTTCCTCTACCATTACTTCCGATTGCAAAAATTCTGTCTGAAAAATAGTTGTAAGCCAAAGTAGCCATCACATTTCTTTTTTGACTGAATTCCCTAAAGTAGCTTACATCAGCATTAAGCAACAAATCTGAAGCTCCAGTTAACCCTCCTTCTTCTTCTGTAAAGAAAACGTTCAAACCATCTGTTTCTTCAATTACTTTTTCAGAATTAAAATCTTGGTTAGTGTACATATAAGAAGCATTAAATCCTGCAGAAAGAGTGTTTTTTAAATCGGATTCGAAATCAAAGATGTTTTTTCTGATTTCAAGTTCACCTCCAATGGCAATTGCTTTGTCTCCTGTATTCACATAAGATATATCGTTTGTTGCAGAGGCCACTGTTACTTCATTGATTGGATTTTGAATGTATTTTCCAAATGCAGTAACCGAAATCAGCTCACTTGTTTTTGGAAAAAATTCCCATTTCAAATCCACATTATAATCGGTTGAAGAATATAAATCCGGATTTCCAAAAGTTACTTGTGTTACTTCTTCGTACTGAAAAGGTGCTCTTTCTTTAAATTGTGGTAATGTATAGGTTTTACTTGCCGCAAACTTCAAGTTGTGCTTTTCGTTCAATTCATATTTGATTGCTGCAGTTGGTAAAACTTCAACTTTATCAAATTTGCTTTCTCCTCCATTTGGTTGCAAAGCAGTATCCCATTCTATCTCTTGTACGATATATTCTGCTCTAACACCAGCAATTACGGTTAATTTTGGAGAAAATTTATATTCAATTGCTGCAAATCCAGCGTGAATGTTCTGATTTCCGTTGAATGTTTGTGGGTCTAACGCTCCTGAATCTCCTAAACCACCGTTAAAAGTTTTAATCCTAAACAAACCAGCATTAAAATTTGCTTGATTGAAATACGCATCTATATTTAACGGATTTACAGTTGGCTGATCTAAATCTTGATTGATATCAAAATTAAATTGAGTAGCTTTAAAATCAATTGTTTTAAAACGCCCACTGTATCCTACAGTAAATTTCCCTTTGTATTCATCCTCTGCATCTTTATTGAATTTATAACTCGCAGCTAAATTCGCGGCCAATTCATTATCTTCCAATTCTTGGTAATATCTATGGTTTTCAGATTCGTTGTTCTCTGCTACTTGCAATACAGAAGTATTATTATCATTAACAGGAATAAAAGTATTTTGCATCCTGTCTGGAATGATATTGTTTACGATATTGTAAGAAACACCCCAGTTGACATCTACTCTTTCATTCAATTCATGATCTCCCAACAATTGATTTACATAAAGAGAAGTTCTATCGAAAGTGGAACGTCTTACAAAACCACCACCGTCTGGTGCAATATCAAAACGGTCGATAACTCCCGAAAATTCTTCGTGTTTTTGACCTGTTGAATTGATAAACAACGAATTAAATTTCAAATTATTATTAGAATTAACTTTGTAATTAAGATTCCCCATCAAAGTTGTATTGGTTTGATAGTTATAAGAATCAAACGTCAAATCTTTACGAGCAATTTTTTGAACATCAACCGAACTTCTTGCAACACCTTCTCTGAAATTAAATTCGTTTTCGAATGATCCTGTAGCAAAAAAACTAAGCTTACCTTCTTCTCCAACATCAAAAGATTTTCCGCCTCTAATTGAGATGCTGTTGTCGATTGGTGTTTTTTCTTGTGTGTTCCAGCTGGTATCAAAATTATATCCTCCAAAAGGATTGCTTGGATATTTATTATTTGAAAAACCTGTAAAGCTTGGCCCGTCTTGCAAATTGAATTTATCTTGCTTGATGGCATTGTTGTTTGCTCCAACTTCAAAACCAATTTCCAAGAAACCGCTTCCTTTATAGTTTTTAGAAACAATATCGATGTTAGCACCTGCAAAATCTCCAAAATTCTTGTAATTGTAAGTCTTGTCAATTCCAATAAACTCAACAATATCGGTAGAAAATATCTCCAAATTGATGTTCTTTTTTGTAGGATTGTTTGACGGCAAAGGCAATCCGTTTAAAGTTGTAGCATTATATCGATCTCCAAGACCTCTAACATAAACATTTCCTGAACCTTCTTGCTTAGAAATTCCAGTAGTTTTTGTTACAGCCGTAGCCACATCGCTAACTCCTTTTCGGGTTAATTCCTGAGCTCCGATACTTTGCTTGATTTCAACTGCATTTTTTTGCTCCAATAATAAAGAAGCTTCTTTTTGTCTGTTTACTGTATTGGTAATCACTACGTCTTCCAAATTTACACTTCCCGATCCAATCATACGATCAACCGTTGTAGTTTCATTTGCTTTCACTGTAAAAGGAACTTCCACAGTTTCATAACCTACGAAACTGATTTCCAAAACATGGTTTCCTGCAGGAACTGAAAGTGAATATTTTCCATCCATATCTGTAGAAACCCCTATAGTTGTTCCCTTTACCATAACGTTAGCAAAAGGTAAAACTTCGCCGTTCAAATCTTTGTCTGTTATTGTCCCAGAAACCGTACCTTTGTTTTGCGAAAATGATGCAAGACAGATAAATAGAGTGATAAATAGAAATTTAAATTTCATTTTATTAGTGTGTTAAAATTTTATGCAAAGGAAAGCCCGACTTGTAAAGTTGATGTTACCGACTCATTACTATTAAGTATCCTAAATATTACGCTATTGTTAACAGATTAAATTATAGTTAACAGCTCTAAATCGTTTTTTTTTATATTTACATTTACAACCGCAAATCATAACATTTTGCTATTATGAAGAAAAAAGACATCAAGATTTTACTTGTAGATGACGAACAGGATATCCTGGAAATTGTAGGTTATAACTTGACGCAAGAAGGGTATCAAATTGTAACAGCGAGTAATGGTAAGGAGGCTATTTTAAAGGCAAAAAAGGAATTACCACAGCTGATTATTATGGATGTAATGATGCCCGAAATGGACGGGATGGAAGCTTGCGAAAACATCCGTAAGATTCCAGAATTGAGCAACGTAATCATTACTTTCCTGACAGCAAGAAGCGAAGATTACTCTCAGGTGGCAGGTTTTGATGCTGGTGCAGATGACTATATCAACAAACCCATCAAGCCAAAATTACTGGTTAGCAAGGTAAAAGCATTATTAAGAAGGTTGAAAGACGAAGAACAGAATTCTGAAACCTTGAATGTTGGCGGAATCGAAATCAACCGTGAAGAATATAAGATCGTAAAAGATGATGTAGAAATCGTTTTGCCAAGAAAAGAATTTGAATTGTTTTATTTACTGGCTTCAAAACCTGGAAAAGTATTCAAAAGAGAGGAAATTTTGGACAAGGTTTGGGGCAATGAAGTAATTGTTGGCGGAAGAACCATCGATGTACACATCCGTAAATTAAGAGAAAAAATTGGCGAAGAGTTATTCAAAACCATCAAAGGCGTAGGATATAAATTCGAAGTATAATTTTCAGACTTTGAGTCGCTAAGAACCCCTCTACTGCATTTTACTATTGTTTTTAACTTAGTATCTCAGTAACTTAGCCTCTAAGTAACTAAGACAAAATGGCCATAAATTTTAAAAGAACCTACAAGTTTGCTGTAAAGTCAGCACTATATATTACCGTTTTTGCAACAGGATTTGTGGGGATTTTAAGCCATTTGATATTCCAACCCAATCAGGAAAAGCTCACATTGTTCCTGATTATTTTTGCATTTTCACTTTATATTTTCTCCTTTTTGGTGATTCAATATCGCGTAGAATTCTTTATTTATCGAAGGGTAAAAAAAATCTACGATGATGTTTCGTTTCTAGAATCAAGTACTTTTCCTAAAAAGCACATCACTACCGATATGGCAACGCTTACGCGAGAGGTGAAAAAATTCGCAACCGACAAAAAACTCGAAATTGAAACCCTGAAAGTCCGTGAAGAATACAGAAGAGAGTTTCTTGGCAATGTTTCGCACGAACTTAAAACCCCTTTGTTTACTGTTCAAGGTTATATCCTGACTTTGCTTGATGGAGCGATGAACGACAAAACACTTCGAAAAAAATACCTGCAACGTGCCGAAAAAGGAGTTGAAAGGCTTACTTATATCGTGAACGATTTGGATATGATTTCGAAATTTGAAATGGGCGATTTGAATCTGGTGATGGAAGAATTCAATATTGTCGAACTCGTTCAAAATGTCTTCGATTTGCTCGAAATGGAAGCCGAGAAAAAGAACATCATCCTTTCGTTCGACAATAAATATTCTAAATCCATAATGGTTTTGGGCGACAGGGGGAAAATCCAGCAAGTCGTGACCAATCTTATCGTAAACTCCATAAAATACGGAAAGCAAGACGGTTATACCGAAGTGGGGATTGAAGATTTGGTCAACAATAAAGTTATCATTCGTGTGAAAGACAATGGCGAAGGCATCCAAAAACAACACATTCCAAGGCTTTTTGAACGCTTTTTCCGTGTAGATAAAAGTGGTGCAAGAGCAGAAGGTGGTTCAGGTTTGGGCCTATCTATTGTGAAACATATTATCGAAGCTCACGATGAGAAAATTTATGTAGAAAGTCAGTTTGGTATCGGATCGGAGTTCTCTTTCACCCTCGAAAAGATTAAATAGCGAACTCCATGTTATCTTGGTTTCAAAAGATTGCAATCCCTTGTAAAGAGGCACTTCTAGCAAATGGGCAATCTTAAATTTCTCCTGTTTTTTATACGGAACCAATCCTTCTTTCTTTAATTTCTTGGCCAGATATTCCTGTTCATATTGTCCGGGTGTTGGGATAAAAAATGCCTTTTTACCCAATTGAGCCAAATCCATAACGGTGGTATATCCTGAACGGCAAAGTACAATTTCACTTTCGTTGAAGGTCTGCTCCAATTCTTCAGAAGCCATAAAATTATAAAACGTGATGTTCTTAATTTGTTCAATGACTTGCTCTGCTTCAACTTTTCCTTTTATAAAAACCACATCGCCTTTATACTCTAATAAATCTACTGAAAGCTTTTCTTCGAGCATTCCTCTTTGTGGTTCAGGCCCAGAAAGTATCACCATCAAATCGTATTTTTTAGGAACCACTTTTTTATGCAAGCGGCTCAAAGGTCCGATGTATTTTATCTTGAAATGCGGATTCTCCAAATGCCCTAATTTCCCTGTGAGATTTGGTGTTTCGGCAATATCCGGCACCCAACATTCGTCGTATTTCTTGATGATGAATTGATGCAACTTACTTGTAATCCAAGTGGTATTTCCCGTCAAGACGTTGAGTTGATGCGTGATGAAAACCGACTTCACTTTCTTACTATAAACCCCCAGCCTATTGTCGGATATGATTCCAGAAATGTTATATTCCTTAATCCAACCCTTCACCATTTTTCGTTCCTTGAGGATGGCCTCAATCATTTTTGGGGTGTTCTTAATCATCTTCCATTTAAAATGATTGCCATTCTTGGCATATTCAATTTCATAAGAAGGCAATTTGAGCATCTGGAGGTGTGGGAATTCCTTTTTCAGCATCTCCAAGGCAACTCCATCCGAAGCAATAATCGGATTATAGCCTTGGTTTTCCAAAGCTTTTATAATCGGAATACATCTTGTGGCGTGACCCAATCCCCAGTTTAATGGTGTGATAAGAATATTTTTTTGAGACATCTTAAAAAAGTTTACAAATAAGCAATTCAGTTTCCCTTTAGCCCCGGCTGGAGGGAATCCCGATTTTTCATCGGGATGGAAGGAATGACGGGAACAAGGTCTTGTGGAAATGCCCGAGCCATTCGCTTCCAAAAAATTTAACACACTGCAAGATAAAACTATTTGAGTTCGTTTATATTTCCTTAATTTTACCAAAATATTAAATAGCGTCGTGGGAAGTAAAAATAAGTTAAAAAGATTTAAGGAAAACGAAACATTTGAAAATGTTTTTCAACCGACAAGAGAAGAAGTGGTAGGGAATTTATTTCCACTCAAAGGCAAATGGAACGCGGATTTTTTCCAGAATGACAATCCGTTGATTTTAGAATTGGGCTGTGGAAAAGGAGAATATTCTGTGGGTTTAGCCGAACGCTATCCTGATAAGAATTTTGTTGGAATTGACATCAAAGGGGCACGTTTTTGGCGTGGTGCAAAGACGGCCGTTGACGACGGAATGCGAAATGTGGCGTTCGTGAGAACCCAAATCGAGCTGATCGACCATATTTTTGCAGAAAATGAAGTAGATGAAATCTGGATTACCTTTCCAGACCCGCAAATCAAGTACAAGCGAACAAAACATAGGATGACGAATTCGGAATTCTTGAAATTATATAAAAAAATCCTGAAACCTGATGGCGTAATGAACCTGAAAACCGACAGCGAATTTATGCACGGTTACACACTCGGATTGCTTCACGGCGAAGGACACGAGGTTTTATATGCGAACCATAATGTGTACAAAAACGAGGGAAGCCCAAACGAAGTTACTAGCATTCAGACGTTTTACGAAAAACAATATTTGGAAATTAACAAAGCAATTACCTATATTAGATTCAAAATAAAATAAAATGACAATAGCTTTACCGCTTGCTTTAGGATTTATCACTTCTGTAATTGGCATCACGCCTCCAGGACTGATAAATATGACGGCGGCCAAAGTGAGTGTTGAAGAAGGTAGAACCCGGGCCTTTGTTTTTGCCGGTGGCGCTACCTTTATTATTTTGATTCAGACGTTTCTGGCCGTTATTTTTGCAAAATTCATCAACCGGAATCCCGATGTGGTGATTGTGCTCCGCGAAATCGGACTTGCTATTTTTCTCGCCTTGACGTTTTATTTCTTTTGGACTTCCAAAAAGATGAAACCCAAAGAAAAGAAAGTGAAATTGCGAACAAAAAGAAGTCGGTTTTTTCTAGGAATGTTGTTGTCGGCTTTGAACCTTTTCCCGATTCCGTTTTATGTTTTGATAAGCGTTACGCTTTATTCCTATAATGTTTTTTCGTTTGAAAAACCTTTCGTTTATCTATTCGTACTTGGTTCTGGAATTGGAGCCTACTTTGCGTTTTACTGCTACATCGCCTTCTTTAAAAAGATGGAAAGCAAAACGGCTTTTATCCTGAACAATATGAATTATATTATTGGTTCGATTACGGGATTGGTTTCGATTATCACGCTTATCAATGTGATTAAGTATTATTGTGATTAATTTTTTATTTGAACCATTAAGATATTAAGAAAATTAAGGCTTAATAGTTTAAAATTCAAGTTGCTTTCTTTTAAAATAGTAATGTGTGGCTACAAAAAATCCTGATAACGACAATTTTTTCGAAAGAGTTTATGCTGTTGCAAGGCAAATTCCTTATGGAAGAGTGACTTCTTATGGAGCCATTGCGAAATGTTTGGGAACAGCCCGTTCTGCCAGAATGGTGGGTTGGGCAATGAATGCTTCGGGTAATCGTGATGATGTTCCAGCTCATCGGGTGGTCAATAGAAAAGGATTATTGACTGGAAAACATCATTTTGATGGAACGAATTTAATGCAACAACTTTTGGAAAGTGAAGGTGTGAAAATTGTGGACAATCAGATTGTGGATTTGGAGAACTACTTTTGGGAACCGGAGGTTAGGTAGCAGTTTTCAGTCGCAGTTTTCAGCTCTAGCCGATAAGGCAAATCATAAACTTCGTTTTTTCCTCTTCCATCTGATAATTCAGGTAACCTCCGTGGGCTTCAATAATATTCTTGGATAACGTCAAACCGATTCCTGCTCCATCTTTTCTGGTGGTGAAAAACGGCAGGAAAATCTTGTCTTCGATTTCCTTTTCGATGCCGTTTCCTGAATCTGAAATGATGATGAAGATGCGGTTGCTTTTTATTTCGGCTGAGATTTCGATGTGTTTTTCGGCTTTTCCTTCCAAGGCATACATACTGTTGGTTAGTAAATTGATCAGTACTTGTTCCATCTGCAATTTATCGACCGAAAGCCAACGATTAAAGTTAATTGTATTGCTGACCGAAATATTTTCTTTCTTCAAAAGCGGATGCATAATCTGCAATACACCTTCTATTAACTGATTGAGTTCGGTTTTCTCTTTGTTTGGTGTTGGAAGCATCGCGAGTTTGCGGTAACTTTCTACAAAATTCTGCAAATGATCACTTCTGTAAATCATCGTCGAAACACTTTGCTTGATGTCGTCCAGATCTTCCTTTGAAAGCGATTCCTGTTGCATCAAATCGTTTAGGTTTTGTGTCAAGGAACGAATTGGCGTGATGGAATTCATCAACTCGTGCGAGATGACTTTCATCAAATTGATCCAAGCTTCCTTTTCCTTTTTCTCAATCACTTTTTGGATGGAATCCAATAAAATAATATAATATTCCTGATTGAATGTGGTGGTTGCCGAAGCCTGAAGGATAAACGTTTCGCTTTCCTTCTTGTCAATCTTGATTTGCAACGAAGTCTTTATTTCCTCAAAATTACGTTCTTCGATGATCTTGCAAAGCGATGGAAGATGACTTTTTAGATAATGCCATTTGGAAACTTTCGGCACGAGAAAATGTTTGGAGAAATAATCGTTTATGAGGAAAATGTTCCAATCGTTTTCGTCTTTTTGTAAAATCAAAACGCCTGTTTCGATATTATTTAGAATCGAGCGATAGACCAAATCCTTTGAAACCTGGTCGTTCTGATTGTTTTTCAAATGATCGTACAGCCTGAAAAGATTCTTATAATTATCAAAGGATTTATGTTTGGAAAAATCGGCTGAGAAATCATTGTTTAAGATAGCACTTATCGTTTTATCATAAAATATAAAGGTGTTCTTTACGAACGAATACGACTCCATGAGCAACAAAAAGGAGATAAAGGCACAGAAGAATCCTGAAAAGACCAATCCTTTCTGGAATAGGAAAACGCCAACTGCGATTCCGATTAGAATCAGGATCATTCTTATGAAAATGGCATTGTAGTGTTTCATAGTTTTTAATTTCTTTAATCATCACAAACTTTGTCAACATAATCCTTGTCAAGCTGAACTCGTTTCAGCTTCTATGCTCATTGAGATTCTGAAACGAGTTCAGAATGACAAGTTTGTAGAAATGGATGCAGAACAATATATATAATTTCACCTAACTTTTCAACTCAAACTTCTCCATTCGTCTATACAAAGAAGCACGGGAAAGTCCGAGTTCGTCGGCGGATTTACTGATGTTGTAATTGTGTTTTTGCAGGACTTTCTCGATGGTTGCCTTTTCTATATCCATCAAATGCTTGTCTTCATTGGTCTCTTCGATTATGGAAATGGTTTCCAAATCTAAATCAGCAATGGTGATGCTGTTGTTTTCGCACAAAATCACGGCACGTTCTATCCTGTTTTCCATTTCGCGGATGTTTCCGTTCCAGGAATGCTTTTGCATTTGCTCCAATGCTTTGTCTTCGAAAAGTATTTCGCTTCGTTCGTATTTTTCTAGGATGTTTTCCAAAAGAAATTGGGCAAGCGGTATAATATCGGGCTTGCGTTCGCGAAGCGATGGCAACACAATCTCCATCGTATTGATGCGGTAATATAAATCTTCCCTGAAATTCTTATGGTGCACCTCGCTCTTCAAATCGATGTTGGTTGCCGTGATGATTCGCACGTTGAGCTGTCGGGGTTTTGCCTCTCCCAGTCGCGTTACCGATTTGTTCTGGATAACCTGCAACAATTTTGCCTGCAAATGCAACGGCACATTCCCGATTTCGTCCAAGAAAATGGTTCCGTTTTGAGCCAGTTCGAATCTCCCAGGCGTGTCGGTCTTGGCATCGGTGAAAGCACCTTTGGCATAACCAAAAAGTTCGCTTTCAAAGATGTTATCGTTTAAAGAACCTAAATCAACATGGATAAAAGGCTGTTCTTTTCTGTTTGAATTTTGATGGATGTAATGAGCTAGAACAAATTTTCCGGTTCCGTTTTCGCCCAATATTAAAACATTTGCATCTGTCCGAGCCACTTTTTCGGCCAAGGAGTAGGCTTTTTGAATGTTGGGGGAATTACCGATGAAAACCGTCTTCTTTTTTTCTTCGGTTGATGTCCTTTTCTTTTCTTTTCGGGATTCGTCAACGGCAGATTTTACGATGGAAACTAGTTTATCATTGTCCCACGGCTTTAAGATGTAATCGAATGCTCCGAGTTTCAAACCTTCGACAGCGGTTTCTACCTTACCGAAAGCGGTCATCAGGATTACCACGGTTTTGGGCGAAAAGGTCTTGATTTCCTTCAACAAATAAATCCCTTCCCGTCCCTCTTCGAAGCCAATCCGGTAATTCATATCCAAAAGAACGACGTCAATTTCGTTTTCGGAGAGCAGATGGATTACTTTTTTAGGGTCGTTCAGGGTGAAAATCGTCTCGAAATGTTTCTTCAAGACCATTTTGGAAGCAAAAAGAATGTCTTCCTGGTCGTCGATGACTAAAATCTGAGCGTTGGTCTTTTTCATTGAATGTTCGTTTTCGGACAAAAGTGTTCATTATCGGACACTTGATGGTTTTTGTAAACTTTATAAATCGCTGTTAAATAAAGCTTTACGAATTTTAAACTTTTGGCACAAAATTGCTATATCATCTTACAAATAGTTTAAAATGGATACCATCGTTCCTCGTAAAAATAAAAAAAATAAATACCTTTTGATTGCTTTGCCAGTTTTTTTATTGGCAAGCTATTTTGTTTATTCGGCTCTGACCAAAAAAAGAAGCCTTGATGTAAACCGAAATGAAATTACAATCAAAACCGTTGAGAACGCCTATTTCGAAGACTTTATTGTTTTCCAGGCGAAGGTTGAACCGTTGAATTCGATGTTGCTGAATGTGATTGAAGGCGGTTCTATCCAAGAGATTTTTATTGAGAATGGCGATTTTGTTCAGAAAGGGCAACCGTTGGCGAGGCTGTATAATCCGAATACGGAACTGGGTTATATGACACAGGAAACTTCGATGATTGAACAGATTAATAATCTGAACAAGGCGAAACTGGATTTGAGGACACAGGAATTGAACCTGGCGAAAGACTTGGTGGCGATTGAGCACGATTATCTGGATGCGAAAAACTTATATGTTTTGAACGAGAAATTGTTCAAGGAAGAGATTTTATCGAAGAATGAATGGGAAACTACGAAGGAAGGCTTCCGCTTTCAGACCGAAAGAAAGAACATCATCCAGCAGAGTGTTCAGAAAGAGAAACAGGCGAATGCCATCTTGATTTCGCAGATCAATCAATCGCAGGGGATTATGCAGAAGAGCTTGGAGATTTTAAGGAACAACAAAAAGAATTTCTTGGTAACGGCTCCGCTTGCGGGAAGAATCTCTTCGTTTGAACCTGTTTTGGGTAAAAACTATGTGGCAGGCGAAAGCATCGGGAAGATTGACGTGATGAAAGGCTACAAACTGATGGCGGATGTGGACGAATTTTATCTTGAGAAAACATCGGAAGGACAAAAAGGAACGGTTGATTATAAAGGCGAAACGGTACCGGTAGTGATCTCGAAAGTGATTCCGGAAATAAAAAATGGAAGGTTCCAAGTGGAACTGCAATTTACGAACGGAAAAGAATTGGACTTGCGACAAGGATTGAGTTTTGGAGTGAGGCTGATGCTATCGGAGAAAACCAAGACGACGGTTTTATCTAAGGGAAGTTTTCAGCAGGATACGGCAGGAAAATGGATTTTTGTAGTGAATGGCGACAAAGCCGAACGTAGGGAAATCAAGTTAGGACGTGAGAATCCGTTGTATTATGAAATATTAGGTGGATTGAAGCCTGGAGAAAAGGTGGTGACATCGGGGTATAAGGATTATATGGAGATTCAGGTTTTGAATTTGGGGAAGGATTGAAAGATTAAAGTTAACTATTTTGAATAAAACTTTAACTAAATTAAATTTTACTTCAACTTATTCAAATTTGAGGTCAACGAATTGGCATTTGATATAGACTTATTGGAATTTAAGCTCAACGAATTGGCATTTGATATAGACTTATTGGGATTTGAGGTCAACGAATTGGCATTTGATATAGACTTATTGGAATTTGAGGTCAACGAATTGGCATTTGATATAGACTTATTGATACTTTAGGTAAAAGAATCGATTCCGATGATAAAAGAATTGACACCAACACTCAAAGAATTAAGTCGAACGATGAAGGAATTGAGTCCTAGAGGTGCGAAATTGAATTGAACTGTTGAGAAATTAGTACGGAAGGTTGCGAAATTGAGTCGGAACGTTGAGAAATCGATACGGAAGGTTGCGAAATTGAGTCGGAAGGTTGCGAAATCGATACGGAAGGTTGAGAAATTGAGGCGGAAGGTTGCGAAATTGAGACGGAACGTTGAGAAATCGATACGGAAGGTTGAGAAATGAAGCCTAACGGATGTAGAATTGAAAATGAAAACAATAGTGATTTGTCCATCAATGGACATTTAAAGATTGAAGGATTTAAATTTGGGTGGAAGCCACTTTATGGAGATTCTTTTTGCCACGACGAACAGGCATTCGTCGGAAAGACAAGATTGTTGATAAGCATAATACATTAGAAATAAATAATCAGCCCTAATCAAGCTGGAGGTTCAATCATCAAATCAAAAAAATAAGTTTTAATCAAAAAAGACCTAACAGGTTTTGTCCCGATCCCGAAACTTCGGGACGGGACTGTTAGGATTTGGAATCAAAAAAAAGGTTTAATCAAAAAAGACCTAACCGGTTTTGTCCCGATCCCGAAACTTCGGGACGGGACTGTTAGGAGTTGGAATCAAAAAACGGACAGTTCTAATCAAGCTGGCAAATAATTTAAAAAGGAAACATTATGATTAAAATTCAGAATCTATCGAAAATCTTCAGAACTGAAGAAGTGGAAACAAAGGCGTTGAACGAGATTGCCTTGGAAGTGAAACAAGGTGAATTCATCACGATTATGGGGGCTTCGGGTTGCGGAAAATCCACCCTGCTGAACATTGTGGGACTATTGGACAGTGCTTCGAGCGGAAGCTACAAGTTGCTTGACCAAGAAATGCTGGGTTTGAGCGAGTCGGAGAAATCTAAAATCAGGAAACAGAACATTGGTTTTATCTTCCAGAACTTTAACCTCATCGATGAGCTTTCGGTGTATGACAATATCGAGCTTCCGCTGATTTACAACAATGTTTCGGCATCTGAACGGAAGAAAAAAGTAGAGGCAATTGCGGAACGTTTGGCGATATCGCACCGCTTGAAACATTTCCCGCAACAACTTTCGGGTGGACAACAACAGAGGGTTGCCGTAGCGAGAGCCTTGATTAACGACCCGAAAATTATCTTGGCGGATGAGCCAACAGGAAACCTGGACAGCAAGAATGGTAACGACGTGATGGAATTATTAACGGATTTGCACGCCAATGGAGCGACAATCTTGATGGTGACACACTCGGATTATGATGCTTCGTTTTCGCAAAAGACGGTTTTTATGAAGGACGGAATGGTGCTTTCTGAAAAAACTAATAGTAGGAATGTGGATGTGTTTGTAGCCCCCTAACCCCCGAAGGGGGAATTATTGGGATGAAAAAACTACCGCCTAAAAATCATCAATCAAAATAGCCTAATCAGCTGCAACTAATTATCAATCAAAACAAAAATGCTAAAAAACTGGCTCCATATTTACCTGTATCAAATTAAGAACAATAAATTCTTTACTGCCCTGAATATTTTGGGGTTGAGTATTGGGATTGCGGGTTTGATTTTCGCGATTCTTTATTGGAATGATGAAAAAAGCTACGATGCCTGGAACCCAGACAAGGATAGGATCTTTCTTTTGGTGAATCAAATCGATGAAAATGTTTTTTGGACTTCGGGATCGGCGGCTGTTGGGCCGAATCTTGCTGCGAAATCATCCGAAGTAGAATCGTACTGCTATTTGAATGATTATTATGCGGATGAAATTATTGCCACTGGAGGGAAGAAGATTCAGTTTTCGAAAATATTGGATGCACAAAGAACCTTCTTTGAGTTCTTTCCGTTTGAATTTGTTGAAGGGAACATCAAAACGGCAATGCCGGATGAGAACAGCATCTGCCTCTCGGAAGATACCGCCCAACAATTGTTTAAAAACGAACCTGCCGTGGGGAAAGAGGTGGTTTATTCTGGGAAAAAGCTTGTTGTGAGGGGTGTTTACCGTCTTACGGGCAAGGCGGCCTATCAGCCTATGGCGGTTGTGAATTTTATAGATGCTACCTTGAAAGAATATGATAAGCAATGGGGGAATTTTAATTTCGGCCTATATATCAAAGCTAAAAAAACTTCGGACAAGGATGCCATCCTAGCCAAGATTGATGCGCTGAACTATGAAAATATGACGGTTGTGTATGCGAAGAAGATGGGGATTTCTGTGGCTGAGTATCAAAAGAAATGGGGCGAGCATAAAGTGCTCCTTGAGCCTCTTTCTGACGTTAGACTGCACACTAAAAGCGGTGGTGTTGCGGAAGGCAAGGGTAATTATCAGTTTTTGTTGAGTATGATGGGACTGAGTATCCTGATATTGGTTTTATCGGTCTTCAACTACATCAATCTGGCGACAGCGAATGCTATAAAAAGAGCAAAGGAAGTAGGCGTTAGAAAAGTATTGGGGGCCAGCAAGAAGAATATTGTGGTGCAGTTTATTGCAGAAGCGACGCTTAACGTCTTTGTTTCGATACTGCTTGCGTTGGTTATCGTGGAACTTTCTCTGCCGTATTATAATTCGTTCTTAGACAAGAATTTGATTCTAAATTCGGAGACTTTCTTTATGCAACTGCTCTTTATTATGGTTGTGACGATTATTACAGCGGGTGTTTTTCCGGCTTTATATGTTTCGAATTTTGAAACGCTAAAGGTGTTGAAAGGAAACTTCGGGAGAAGCAAGACTGGAATTTGGTTGCGCAATGTAATGTTGGTTTTACAGTTTGCAATTGCTTCGTTTT
>Ga0247808_10000470_pt1 | contig 19820 bp, 19 predicted proteins | sample UWRJL089202R1_FD_179914 | JGI IMG/M metagenome (GOLD analysis project Ga0247808, IMG submission 179914) | Plant litter microbial communities from Arlington Agricultural Research Station in Wisconsin, United States - UWRJ-L089-202R-1 | ecosystem: Environmental > Terrestrial > Plant litter >... | reverse complement strand
AGTTTCCTAATGCGACGCGTTAACGAGCCTGAACGACGGGGTCAGTACTGTTAACGCGATTTTCAACCATACCTTACGAGTGTTTAAATTCATAAGGGTTAGGCTGTGTGCCAAATTGTATTTGGAGTCACAAAGGGCTTTCCACCTCTGATTTTAGCACACCAACTATTAAATACTTTTGAACTTTTAGCTAAAAAGAATGTATTTCGAAGGTGCTCGGGAAGGGTGTGGTTTATTTTTTATCATCTGGTGAAACCTGATAATGAAAGTGAGGTTTCCTTGAGGGCTTGAGGCTGTCTGAGCGTAGCGAGTTCCGAAAGCACCAAAGAAACCGAGGTTGAATTATCAAGGCTTGAGACGGCTAGATAAAAAATAAACCACACCCTTCCCAAACCCCTTGACATACACACTGCTTTTAGATACAATTGAACAGATTGAACGAGCGTCAGTGCTCAAGGAGAAAATAATATATGTCACACGTAAAAGCAGGTGGTTCAAGTAAAAATAACCGCAACAACGCCGGCCCTCGCCTAGGCGTTAAACGCTTTGGTGGTCAAACAGTGAACACTGGCGAAGTTTTAGTACGCCAAACTGGTAGCACAAAAGTTGCCGGTCCAGGTACTTTCCTTAGCAAGAACTTCACTATTCACGCCGCTGTTGATGGTGTTGTGAGCTTCCAAAAAGTTAAAAAGGGTAAGTTTACTGGTAAAACAGTTACTCGAACTCAAGTAAGCGTTACGGCTAACGCCTAATACCTCATACTTTAAAAATAACTCCCCTAGTTACTAGCGGGAGTTATTTTTTATTCCAAGATAAATTGTTAATAGCTCATTAACGCCTGAGTTGCAGCGGTCCTGTGCATTGCACCAACTACTCGACCAGTTTGGTCACGTGCGTAAGCGTTGTCGGCATTCGATTCAGAGAATTCTCCGCCAAGCATCTTAAGCGCTATATTTACTGAATACTCTCTACTTAAGTACTTCTTACCTGTAATTGGGTCACTCTTCAGGTTGTTCGGGCTATTATTAATAATCCTCCAGCCCATGTCGCTATAAGGGTCATCGGCAAGTTTATTCACTTTGCCTAAAATTATTTTCGCTACTTCGAAACGCACATCAGGATTTTCGCGAATAGCGTCAACCGCATCTATTGAAGCTGACCCAATGCCGGCCTTGTTTAGCACTTCTCTAATCTCCGGGGTTGCCTTAACTGCTTCAGCTAAGGTTCCAAGAGCCTCTTGCCGATTCTTTTCAGTCACAAACTTATCATAATACGCCTGCTGTTTCTCCTCCTGGGTTGGAACATGTCGCTCATCGTAGCGATAAATCCGTTGTTTCGCTGTAGGTCGTATTGTTGGAGGCAGCACGTCTCGCAAATACTCAAGCGGGTCAGCTTCTTTCCGTTCGACTGTCGCTGGAGTCTCACCAAGCATCCGCCGCGCAGCGCTCGCCTCTTCCGACACGCCGGACACTTCAACATCAGCAGCTTCAACAGCTTCTTCGCCCAAGTCTTCGGCTGCTTCTTCACGAAGCTCAAGTATTTCAGGGCTCACCTGTTCAACCGCATCAGGCCCTAGGTCTCTTTGCTTGATAATGTCAGCTTGGCGTTCAAATATAGCCATACGGAACGGCTCAGCTAGCTTCTTGTCGGTCATAATAGTGCCTACAGCAACACGGAGGCCGTTTGCACGTGGAATATACTTTGTCCAGTTTCGAGGGTCGTCTTGCGGCGTTGTGTCTTGAGCCTGAAGCGCAAGCTCAAACTGGCCCATAAAAATATCATCAACACTCAGAGTGATTACTTCCATAACGCCAGTTTCGGCATTTGGTTGTTTTGTTGTAAACTTCCCCGCTTGGGCATCCTGAACAATAGATTCAACTAAATTGCTATTAATGCTGTGACGTAATTGTACATCATTAAAGTTGCGAGCGTTCGCAGTCAACCACTCCACGTCCTCACGATAAGGGTTTCCCTCTAGAGGGTTTTTCTCGAGTTCAGCGTTTTGGTCTAATTGTTCAGTCATTTTTGTTTTTTTGTTTTTAGATAATTTCTATTGTGGTTGGCCAGTGAGTCCTAGGTGGAACCGTACGCGTTCAATGACATCGCCGATAACAACTTGTGATTTTACAAGGTAATCGTCAACGCCAAGTGATTGAGCGCGTTCTTTGTCTTTAGGTTGGCTAAGCGCGGTAAGCATAATAACGTGAATGTTATTTGTTTCAGGAGTGTTACGAAGAATATCGAGTACATCAAAACCACTAATCTTAGGCATCATTGCATCAAGCAAAATAAGGTCAGGTTTAAAGGTCATAGCAGCAGTAAGCGCAAGCTCACCGTTCCCTACCCATTGGGTTTCAAAGCCTTCAATTTCAAGGCGTGATTTGTATACGCCGGCAAGCGCTTCGTCATCTTCTACAAGGAGGATTTTCTTTTTTGTATCCATATACGCTGTATTGTACTACGCTCTTTCCTTAAGCACAAGCGGTGCCACCCCTTAAGGTCGAAAGATGCTCAGATTAAAAGCTCGCCTTTGCAGCATCAAGTTGCGGGTCACGGCCGGCACTTAAATCATCAATAGAGCGTTCGACGGTTGTATCTGGAGTAATTCCCTTTTCAGAGATGTTAAGGCCGCTTGGAGTGTACCAACGCGCCACAGTCACCTTCAACATACTGCCGTCAGTGAGGCCTACGAGTTTTTGCACGCTTCCCTTACCGAATGATTTCTCACCCATAAGTGTTGCAGCTTTGTGGTCGCGCAATGCACCGGCAACAATTTCGCTGGCACTCGCACTACTTGAGTTGATAAGCACCACAGTTGGAACACCGTTAAGAATTGGGCTTCCGCCGGTTTTCAATTCGTCAGTTACTTTGTCACCCTTCTTTTCAGTCACAACAACTTGCTTGTCGAGCCAAATACCACCAACGTCTTGTGCGGCAGTCACGTACCCGCCACCATTGCCACGGAGGTCAAGCACAACGCCCTTTACGCCAGCTGCTTTGAATTCAGTCGCAAGTGAACGTGCTAAGCCGCCTGTCTTATCGTCAAAGCGAGAGATAGTCATAACACCAACACCGTTTACGACTGAGCCATACACGCTTGGGTTGTTCACCAATTCGCGCGTTAATGTAAAGTCTTTCGATACGCCGTCACGGAATACAGTTACCTTTACGGTTGTGCCAGCATCACCGCGAATTTTCGTGACAATTTCAGTTGTCGTTTGCTTTTCAACCGATTCGCCGTTTACAGCCGTCACGATGTCATTTACTGCCACACCTGCCTTCTCGGCCGGATTATCGCGAAGGACGCGCACAACAGTCGGTAAATCACCACGCATGGCTAGTTCGATACCCACGCCACCACCGATGTTTCCGCTGAGGCTGTTATCGAAATCAGATGATTCCTTTTTATTCATAAATACTGTGTACTGGTCACCGAGTGCTTCTACTAAGCCACGGTTTGCGCCTTCAACAAGTTTCGCGTCATCAATCTCACCATCAAAGTTATCTTTGACCGATTGGTAGGTTGCTTGAACTGAAGACAGGTCAAGTTTATCGTTGCCGATAAGCTTATTGAGGCCGCCGCCGTTATAGGCGCCAGCAAAGTAGCCGATACCCGCAACAACTGCAAAACCTAGCAATAATAATGGCGTCGGAACGCCCTTCTTTTCACCATTTAATCTGCGTATTCTTCGTACATGTTCGGCCATTCCTGCAACTCCCCGTATTCAAAAAGATATTTATTTCTTTACATAATTATAGCGTACCCAGGTAAGGATACGCTATAAAAGTTATGTTTTGCTTAAGATAATTACAAAGAATTTATTTAATCTTAACGTATTGGTCGAAGAAGCCACTTGAGAGTACCATCTCACTGTACATACCGTAGCCAGAACCGTAGTTGTAGTTGTATTGGCTGACAGTAACTTTGCTTCCATCAGGGCTCACACCTTCTACCCAAGCAACGTGACCTGGGTTACCCCACATAACTGCGATTGAGCCAGTTTCAGGCTTGCTACCTAGGTTTTTGTAGCCAGCACGGATTGCAGATTGTGCCCATTGGCCACCATTGCCCCAGTTGTTGTAGTACACGCCAATTTCTTTCGCAATCTTCCAAGCAACGTAGCTTACACATTGACGGCAACCGTATCCGCGGCCATCGCCACCGTTACCATTTGCACCGCCGGTAGACATGTAGCCTTGCATAGGACAGTTCGAAGCATTCCATGGGTAGTCGCTGAGTGAACCAGAGTCAACAAGTGTAAAGCCACCAGTTGAGTTGGCACGTGCACGGAGGGCAGCTTGCTGTGCTTTCGCTTCAGCAATACCAGCGGCACTGTTTTTAATAAGTCCTTGGTAAGTCGCTTCGTCGTTACGAGTTTGCGCAACAAGGCTGGCTTGTTCGCTTTCTTTGGCAGCTAACGCATCACGTGCTGATTTTTGTTCGTTCAACACCTTCTCTACTTCAGTCTTTTGAGTACCGAGTTGTACTTTAAGGTCTTTCACTCGGTTAATAGTTGAGCTGAGCTCTTTCTTAATTGAGTTACGGTATTCTTGCTTGTTTAAGAATTCAGAAATGTCTTTACTACTGGCAAGCATTTCTACTGGTGAAATATCGTCATCTACGTAAAGGCTCGCAAGGGTTGAACCAAGTGCGTTTTGGTTATCAAGAATTTGCTTTTCAGTTTCAGCAATTTTAATAAGCAGTTGGTCATATTGGCTTTGGCTTAAGTCAACTTGTGATTGCAACGCGTTCTTTTCGTTACGAATTTGCGCTAATGCATTCGCGAGCGTTGTTGCTTCTGCGTTTAGACGGTCAGATTCAGCTTGGTAACGTGACATGTCAGCCTGAAGTGCACGAATTTTGTCGTCGAATTGGTCAGCAGAAACTGGGCGGTTTACCCACATAATACTGGCAGTTACGACAAGAATTAAAGCTACAAGTGCTACACCCCATTTAAGAGCAAGAGATTTTGAAACTGGTGTGGTGGTGCGCAGGTTCATCATTACTACTTAATGTAGCATAAGCGTCGTGGCGTGTCAATGTTAGAGCTTGAGATATCGACGAGTAGCTAACAGAGATGAAACAACCCCAATAATCGCTCCGGCCACAATCATACCGAGGCCAACAAAACCTGCGTAAATTGTAAGTAATTCCATTGTTGGACCTACTGAAATAGCTGCCTCTTCAAGTGATGGCGAAACGGCTATAAACAGCGCGTACCCTAGCCCACTAGCAATTAATGCGCCAAAGAATCCGTACACAATTGCTTCAACGAGGAATGGACCGCGAATAAACGAACTTTCGGCACCAATTAGCTTCATCATTTGGATTTCTTCCTTACGGTTGAAGATAGCCATGCGAATTGTGTTAAATATAATCAACATTGAGATACTTGTGAAAACGATACTGATAGCAATACCACCTTGGATAGCCAGGTTCGCGGCGCGGCCAATACCTTCAATAGCATCACGACGGTCACCAGCGAATGATGGCGGACTTTCTTTGCTGATGTTTTCTTTTACCATCGCGTCATCGGCAACAAATTTTGACAGCTGTGAAGTATTGTTGATATCTGCCACTTTAATACTCAATGTCCAAGGGAATTGGTTGTTGGCGAGCTTAATAGCATCCAGCGTACTGGCGTTGTCTTTATTTTGGTCGATAAAGTTATCGCGAGCTTGTTCAGGTGTAACAATTGATACTTCAGTGACGTTGCTTAAGGCGCGTGTGCTGTTTGCAATCGTTTCAACGTTCTCGGCTGTAGCATCGGTTTTAAGGTAAATTGACATCGTCACCTTATCGCGAAGGTCATCAACGGTATTTGTCAGCACATTGTGCGCAACCAGACTCACAAAAATAACAAACAGAGTAATAGTCATAATGGCGGTCGCCGCAACAGTCAGCCAAGCATTACGGGTAAAGTTATTCACTCCGTAACGGAGCATGCGAAGGAACGTCACCCACTGGCGGTGTTGGCGTTTTTGCTTTGTGACCTGCTTAGAGCTAAGGTTTTTCTTATTCTTCGCCATATTATTGCCTATAACTTCCTTCAGCTTGGTCACCCGTTACTTTTCCACCTTCAATTGTGATCACTCGCCTCTTCAGCTTGTTTACAATTTCGGCGTTGTGAGTAGTAAGCAGCACAGTTGTTCCATACTTATTAATCTTCTCAAGTAAGCGAACAATTTCCCATGTGTTTTTAGGGTCGAGGTTACCCGTTGGCTCATCAGCAATAAGAATTTTCGGTTGGCGCACAATAGCACGAGCAATCGCAACACGTTGGCGCTCACCACCAGAAAGTTGGCTTGGGAATTGCTTTTCTTTACCAGTCAAACCAACAAGGTCAATCACCTTTGGTACGGTGTTTTTAATTTCGCGGCCAGTCATACCGGCAATTTCGAGGGCGAAAGCAATATTTTCGAACACAGTTCGTTGCGGTAACAGTTTAAAGTCTTGAAAAACAACGCCAATTTTGCGGCGAAGCATTGGGATTTGGTTGTCTTTAAGGGTATCGTAATCAATACCACCAACAACAATCTTACCGTTGGTCGGCTTTTCTTCACGAGTTAATAATTTTAGAAGTGTTGACTTACCTGCCCCAGAAGAACCGACGATAATCACAAACTCACGGGGTTCAATAAATAAACTCAGTCGACTGAGTGCGGGTGCATTATCTTTGCCGTATGTTTTTGTTACCCTATCTAGCAGTATCATTTATGTACCAAGTATAGCATAAACAGCATAGTGCAAAAGCTTATATCAACAAATACGGAACTCTGAAATTTTCCTAAGTAGTTTAGGAGAGATGAGTTCCAAGAGGGCAACGCCTGGATTGGCGTGCCCTCTTGGGAAGTGAACTCAAATGAAGCGAGGTGCTACGAACCGATGCCGAGGTCTCGACGAACGGCACCCATCTTCAGGCCGACAGATCGGAAGATCTTCTCTACCACGTCGCTCTTACTGAGGATGACGGCTTCGAGGGTGTTGGCGATGTAGATGGTTTTGGACTTGTGATGTTCGGTCTTGCTCAGCAGCTTCAGCATCTCGACGCTAGCTGCAGAGTAGACGATGGGCTGCAGATTCTTGTGCCGCTGGCCCCAGATGTCTTTGCTCTTCTTGTCCCGCTTGCGCAGGTCGGAATTGCCTCGAATCACCTGTCGGACGTTCTGTTCAGTCAGTCCGTAGTTGGCCAGCACGTGCGCAGAGCCGCTTCCACCCTGACGGATGATTGCCAGTAGCACCGTCGACGGGTCGAGGCTCTTCAGCTTCAACTCGTCGTAGGAAATTGCATAGGCACTGCCCAGCAACTCCTGGATTACTTCCGGGAGTCCTTCGACAATCTTACCTGCGTCGGTCATTAAGTCACCTTCTCTATTGTGAGTTCACTGCGAAATACCTTTTCAGTACTCCGTATTTAATGATATAAAATGTCAATGTGCTAATGTATATTATACCATACTTAAGCGTATTATTCAATGGTTGGAGCTTCGAGATAGGCTTCAATGAAGGGGTTAAGGTCGCCGTCAAGCACACCTTGGGCGTTATTGGTTTCATGCTTCGTGCGAGTGTCTTTTACGAGAGTATACGGGTGCAGTACGTAGTTTCGAATTTGACTGCCCCAGTTTGCAGATTCCCCTGCTTGCAGCTCGGTAATTGAGCTCACATGCTGCTCAAGTTGCAGCTGGGCTAATTTAGAGCGCAATAATTTCATAGCGGTTTCTTTGTTTTGCAACTGCGAACGTTCATTCTGAATAGCCACAACAATACCGGTTGCAATATGAGTAATCCGCACTGCAGAATCGGTTGTATTCACCGATTGGCCACCATGGCCGCCGGCGCGGTACACATCAATCTTAATATCTTTATCATCAATTTGTACTTCCGACGGTGCGTCAATTTGCGGCAATACTTCTACAAGCGCAAAGCTGGTTTGTCGCAAGTTGTCACTGTTAAATGGGCTCAGGCGCACCAAGCGGTGCACACCGTGTTCAGACTTTAGCTTGCCATAGGCAAATGGCCCAGTGACTTCAATAACGACCGACTTCAGGCCAGCTTCTTCACCTTGCGAACGTTCCAAGTTTGAAGTTGTCATGTCGTTTTTTTCTGCCCAGCGAATATACATACGCTCTAACATTTGCGTCCAGTCTTGTGCATCCGTTCCACCAACACCAGCACTTAAACGCAAAATTGCGTTATGGTCGTCAAACTCACCATCAAACAGAAGGTCTTTACGCATCGTTTCGTATTCGTGTTCAAAGGCAATAATTTGGCCTTCAAATTCAGCGAGTAAGCTATCGTCATCAAGGTCCATTAATTCGGCGAGGTCACTCACCTGCGCTTCTAACGTCAGCCAAGGGTCGACCATCTTATTTAAAGCTGCCAACTGTTTACTAAGGTCCTGGGCATGGTTTGGGTTATTCCAAATTTCAGAGGTTGCGAGTTGCGATTCAAGCTCGGCAATTTGCACCTGCTTAGAATCTAAATGTAAACGCTCCACGGCAGCTTCAATAGATGAGCGCAGTTGTTTAAGGCGTTTTAACAGTGGTTGCATTACAGGCTATTTACGGCAGCGATAAACTGCTCACCCCTATCGGCATAGTTTTTAAACAACCCAAAGCTGGCAGCAGCTGGGCTCAGCAACACAACACTCCCAGATGTCGCTAGCTCAGCAGCTTTTTGAACAAGTAATTCAGCAGTCGCGTTTTCGACAATTTCATACTTAGAAAAACCAACCGCGTTCAGTGCTTCTGCAATTCGAGGTGCTTCGTCGCCCATAAGAACAGCTGTTACATCGTGCATTGTTAATTCAGTAGCGAGTTCACTAAATTCAGAACCTTTAAATGAACCGCCCAAAATAACAACTTTTGGCTTATCGGCAAACGCACGAATAGCAGCAATGGCTGAGCTTGGTGTGGTTGCGATACTGTCGTCATAATAACTGACATCGTTCACTGTGCGAACAAATGCTAAACGGTGTGGCAAACCAGTAAAGTCAGAGAGGCCATTTTCGATTGCACCTATGTCTTCTGTAAACGGCCACACAGCGTCAATTGCAGCGAGTGCATTATCGACGTTATGTGCGCCAGGAATGCTCAACGTGTCGGTTGAGAAGAGTTGTTGTTGGCCATAGTAAAACCAACCATCAACAACGTGAGCTGCGTCTTCATACGGGTATGGGAATAGCTGCGCACGTGAACCTTCGGCAATTTGGCGTGAGTATTGGTTAGTGGCGTTATAAATAAGAATATCGTCAGAAGTTTGGTGGCGAGTAATTTGAGCTTTCGCTTCGACGTACTCTTCCATGTTAGCGTGAACATCTAAGTGCTCTTGTTCGATAAACAGTACGACAGCGATTGCCGGAGATTTTTGTAAGTCCCAAAGCTGGAAACTTGAAAGTTCGTACACCACAATATCTTCTGGCTTAATTTGGTCTAAAACAGACAGCGCAGGAAGGCCGATGTTTCCAACGAGCCATACTTTGCGTCCGGCATCTTCAAGAATAGAAGCGATGAGGCTCGAAGTTGTGCCCTTACCTTTTGAACCGGTCACACCAATGATCGGCGCTGGAGATTTTTCAAAGAATTCGTTTGTTGCTGACCAGACCTTGCCATTGGTAGCAATTTTATTTGGCGCAACGCCAGCGGTTCGAATGACTAAATCGAACCCTTGCAACTGTTTAAAAGCTTCAGGGCCAACAATTGAAGCGACACCTTCAGGGATTGGCGCACCAACGCCTTTTTCGTCGACAATCGTTAATTCGTTTTCTGGTTGTTGAGACCAATAACGATAGTTTTCTTGCCCTTCAACTCCGTATCCTACAATTGCAATCTTCATAACTCTATTTTACTCCTTGGTTCATTCGTTTACCGATAATGTCGTATAGTTTATTCACTTCCGGCTTGCGCATTGCGCCAATAACACCGACAGTCCACACACCTGTTTCAAGTAATTCTTTCAACAGTTTTTGCATGTCTTCTAGTTTTATAGCCTTAATTTGGTCGGGCGCACCTTCCATATTGTCGATGGTACCGTCTTCAAAATACTGGCTGGCGTACCATGAGTTCACACCACCAACGGTTTGGCCATTCATCTGGTGCGTTCCAAGGCCGTATTGTTTAGCGCTGTTTAGTTCCTCTTCAGTGATGTCGCCATCAGCGGCCTTACCGAGTTCTTCGGCGATAAGTTCAAACAGTGCAGTCGCGTTTTCAGCGCTCACCTGGCCGCCAACTTCGAAACGCGAGATGTTATCAGCATCGACATCAATTCCACTCCCCATGCCGTAACAAAGGCCGCGAGTACGAGCTTTACCAAGTATTCGTGAGTGGTGCGTGCCAGTAAGAATGTGGTTCAACGCATTCAAGGCTACTTTTTCTTCTTCGCTATACTTGCGGTTCAACGCAACCATCACTGTAAAGATAATACTTGGCATGTCTTCACGATAAATACCGACTGCTGGTGATGAATGGAGTTGTTTTACCGGTACATCAAGGCGAGAGCCTTTTGGAAGCTTCCAGCCTTCAAGTTCGGACACAATATATTCTTTGTGTTTCTTTAAGTCGCCCGCAAAGCTAAAACGCATGTTCGCAAGTGTATGCGTTTTCTTGTAATGGTTTTGAATGTCAGATAGCGCCACAGCATTAATGGTTTTTACCTTCTCGGCATCGATAAACATTTCATCGCCCATCTCGCGTAATGTTTTTTGCCAAAGAATACGGCGGCGATTATTTTCTTGGCCTGTTAGTTCTTCGCGAACGTTCCCCTTCTCGGCTTTCAAAATCTCTTCGGTAAATAATGGCTCGGTAATTGCGAGTTGCTGTAAGTCGAGAATACGATCCCATTCCATCAATGCACAATCAGCGTAATAGCTCATTTCATACTGCCACGTTGTTGCATTATGATACGCACCATTTTTGGTAAATTCTTGACTGAAACGTTCCTGGGTTGGAAAATCCTTCGTACCACCAAAGGCCATGTGTTCCATCAAGTGGGCAGTTTGCTGCACGTCAGTACTTGGTGAGTAATAGTTTCCCGCCAAGAAGTGAATTTCGTATGAAACCACGCTTGAACCTGGAACATCAATTAATAAGCCTTTGATACCATTGCTTAAAACGATTTCTTCAACGCTGTGTTGAAGTGGCATTCTTATTGCTCCTCAGTCGGAAATAATGGCACAAGTTTTTCGTTCAGTGCAACAAGTTCATCTTTGTCACCACTACTGACAGCCGCAAGCACCCACGTGTTTGCTTCAATAAATTCTTTGGCGACGGCAACGATTTTTTCACGAGTTACGCGGCGCATGAAATCAGGCACTTTGTCGTAATCTTTAATAAAGTCATCGGCAAAGTAACGGTTCGTGTAGAACCCACTAATTTGTGAAACAGTTTGGGCGCCCATTTGGTGTCGCCCAAGGCCGAATGATTTCGCAGCTTCAATTTCACCATCAGTTAACTTACCATCAAGCACCGCTTTAATTTCACGTACCATAATGTCGAATAATTGCGGTGCCGTATCGTGGTTTACCTGGGCTAAAATGTCCCATGAACTTTCGTAGAAGCCAGCACCGGCATAGGCACCAACGTGGTAAGCAAGGCCCTTAGCGCGAGCTTTACCAAAAATACGTGATGACGCAGTTCCGGTAAGGATATGGTTCAACGTATCAAGTGCATCGAGCTCTTCGTCGCCGAGTACTCGAGGTACGCTGAGCGTCCAACCGAATGTTAAGTTCGAAGCGTCTTTACGGCGAATTACCGCTGGGTTTGCACTGTGTAATTGGTCGCGCGGCACAACAAAGCGTTCACCTTCTGGCAGTTCAAAGCTTTCAAGTTGACGAATAATGTCAGCTTTACGGCCACGGAGTTTACCGGCAATCACAAAACGCATGTTTGACGTTGTGTGGGTACGCTTGTGGTGTTCGCGGATGTCAGCGAGTGTGACTGTATTAATAGTACTCAGGCTTTGGCGAGGCGTGAGTACATCCTCACCAAGCAATTGTTGAATACGTGGCCACAAAATACGGTGGTGATCGTTAAGGTAGTTCGTAATTTCGCTGCGAACATTCCCCTTCTCTGCATCAAGTTCTTTTTCGTTGAAACGAGGTTCGCAAATACTTAATTTTTGTAAATCAAGAATACGATCCCACTCAAAGTCGGCACAGTCCGCTTCGTATACCATGGCAAGGTCAGAGGTATAGGCGTTATGATACGCACCGTTCTTCGTAAACTCATCTTCAAACGAACGTTCAGACCTGAAGCGAGCATTTGCACCAAAGGCCATGTGCTCCATAATGTGAGCGACTTGTTCGATATCTTTATTTTTCGCGTAGCGACTGCCTGCCCGGAAATGAAACTGCATACTCATGACGGTTGCACCTGGTACGTTAATTAACAGGCCACGAGCGCCATTTTTAAGCTTCACTTCTTCAACAGTATGGTTCATTTCCGGATTCTTTCAGACAAAGGTTTATTTACGGCTAGCTTTACGGCCAGTTTTCTTGTTCTGGCGTTGGCTCTTCTTTTTCTTCGCGGCAAGGTTCTTCTTGCGTTGAACTTCGTTTGCAGTTTCGGCTTTTTCAACCTTGAAGTCTTTATCGCGACTTGTACTGCTTTTCGTTACTTCGTTTACGCCCTTTTGCGTAGCAGTTTCAGCTAAACGAGTAAGCTCAGTATCGTGGTCTTCTTTTGCACGAGCAAGCGTGTCATTTACGGTGACATGCATGACTGCACGAAGCACTTCGTCGCGGAGTGTTTCTTGAAGTGAATCAAATAGTTTTTGAGATTCAGAACGATATTCAACAAGTGGGTCACGTTGACCAACACTGCGCCAGTGAATACCTTCACGAAGGTGTTGCATGTTTTCAAGGTGTTGCATCCACAAAGTATCAAGTACTTGGAGGTATACTTCACGTTCAACTTTACGAAGTGTTTCAGCTTCGAGTTCATCTTCTTTTGCTTTGTAGAGTTTGTGAACTTCACTTAACGCTAGGTCGTAACGAGCTTTGTCTTTCTTCTCAGCGCCAATAGCCTTAAGCCGTTTTTCGTTGATTGGGAAAACAGTTTCAAATTGGTCGTTGAAGAATTTATTGTTCTTAGCAGGAACAAGCGTGAGTTCGTGAACCTTAGCCTGAATGAGGCGTTCAACTTCAGCTTTAATGTCTTCACCTTCAAGAATTTTTCGGCGAACAGTATATACGACACGACGGTGACGGTTGATAACGTTGTCATATTGGACCACGTTTTTACGGTTGTCAAAGTTGTACCCCTCAACGCGCTTTTGGGCAGCTTCGAGTGTCTTACTCACCATCTTGTGTTGAATTGGCATGTCATCTTCAATACCAATACGGTTCATAAGTGAAGAAATACGTTCACCTTGGAAGATACGCATAAGGTCATCTTCAGTTGATACGTAGAACTGTGTAAGCCCAGGGTCACCTTGACGTCCACCGCGTCCACGAAGCTGGTTGTCGATACGACGAGATTCGTGACGTTCAGAACCAAGTACTACCAAGCCTCCAAGTTCAACGACACCTTCGCCAAGCTTAATATCAGTACCACGGCCGGCAATGTTGGTTGCAAGAGTAATTGCACCCTTTTCACCCGCGCGCTTCACAATAGCTGCTTCACGTTCGTTGTTTTTCGCGTTCAAAAGTTCGTAAGGAACTTTTTCTTTGTCGAGGTATGCAGCAATTAATTCGTTTTTAGCGATTGATGCAGAACCAACCAAAACTGGGCGACCAATTTCGTGGTAGGCCTTAATTGCATCAGCAACAGCCTTAATTTTCGCCTTTTCAGAACGGAAAATGAGGTCTTCTTCGTCAACACGTTGGATAGGACGGTTTGAAGGTACCTGGACAACATCAAGCTTATAGATTTGTTGCAATTCTTCAGCTTCAGTAAACGCAGTACCGGTCATGCCAGAAAGCTTTTTGTACAAACGGAAGTAGTTTTGGAATGAAACTGTTGCGAGTGTCATGCTTTCTTGTTGTACATCGACGTTTTCTTTTGCTTCGATTGCTTGGTGAAGGCCTTCGTTATAACGACGACCTTGCATAAGACGACCAGTAAATTCATCAACGATGATAACTTCGCCGTCTTTTGTTACAACGTAGTCTTTATCGCGCTTAAACAATGTTTGGGCACGAAGCGCTTGGTCAAGGTGGTATACAGAACGAACGTATTCTGGGCTGTACAAGTTTTTCACACCAAGAAGGCGTTGGATTTTATCAACACCTTCGTCAGTCAGTGAAACCATCTTACGCTTTTCATCAAGAACGTAATCGTCTTTCGTAAGTTTATTTGTTACCTTCGCAAATTGGAGGTAGCTTTCAGGGTTTTCAGCAGCAGGCGCGCTAATAATAAGCGGAGTACGAGCTTCGTCAATAAGGATAGAGTCTACTTCGTCCACAATCGCAAAGTGCAAATCGCGTTGGCGGAGCAGTTCAACTTCGTTCACCATGTTGTCGCGTAGGTAGTCGAAACCAAACTCATTGTTTGTTCCGTAGGTAACATCGGCAGCGTATGCTTCCTTACGAGTCGCAGGGCGAAGCTTCTTCATATTTTCATCTTCGTGAGATTCGTTATCGAACTTAGGGTCGTATACAAATGAAGCGTCATTAATAATGACACCAGTGCTAAGGCCTAGGAAGTGATACAACGCACCCATTTCTGCGGCGTCACGTTGTGCCAGGTAGTCGTTAACCGTAACAACGTGAACACCCTTTTCTTCAAGAGCGTTCAAGTACACAGCCAAGGTTGCAACTAATGTTTTACCTTCACCGGTTTTCATTTCGGCAACGTCACCTTCGTGAAGTACCATGGCGCCAATAAGTTGTACGTCGAAGTGGCGCATGCCAAGCACGCGGCTACTTGATTCGCGAACTAACGCAAACGCATCAGGAAGAAGAGAATCAAGAGTGGTCCCCTTCTTCGCAAGACGCTTTTTCAAAACCTCGGTTTGCTTTTTTAGATCAACTTTAGAAAGTTTCTTGTACTTGTCTTCAAGTGCATTAACTGCAGCCACGCGCTTTTCAAGCCGTTTCAACGTCTTCTTTTGTGGGTCACCAAATACTTTAGTGAGCGCACCTTGCTTAGTAATCATATAACCCCTCGCCTTTCGGAAATAGTTCGGTAAATTTCTTTAAGCTTATTATACCACGAGTGAGCGAGGTTAAAAGGTACTTGTACCTTTTAACGAGCGTCGAAGTGGTAAACGTTACGCAGTAACGTTATAACAGAGGAAACGAGAGTAAAGAAGTACCTAAGTATTTCTTTACCGAGTAACGATAGCTATCTCGAAGAGATACGATTATCGGGGGTGATTCACAAGCTTGTCTGGAAGCTTAATTTAAATTAGGTAGATGCCGCTAGTTTACGCTCGATGCGTGAATCTTTATATTTTTTTAGTTGTGCGATAAGTTTTGCTTCAACGATGTCGACAGCAGCCATCATATTAAATGTAGTATCGCTGGCAGTAAGAATTTTTTCAGGTAAGTGAACAATAACTTCAGCTTCGTATTTATTGCCGTGGTCTTTGTTTACTTGTTTTAGTTTCACGTCCGCTGTCATTGTCTTGCGTGCGTGAGAAGGCAAAAAACGATCGAGCTTACCAACTTTTTCGGTTACGTATTTGAGTGTCTTTGCATCCACGTCGTACTTGATTCCGGTTACGTCAATTGATGTGATCATATCTTCCCCCTTTGTGGTTGGTTGATACTCTTATTGTACCACGCAGTTACTGAGCGGCGACTGAGCTACCTGCTATTGGAGTGCGGTAATTTTTGTTATACAATACCTTCAATTCTTATAAAAAGAAGTACCTTGATGAGTTAGGAATGGGCCGATGAAAACCCTGACGAAACTAAAGACTGAGACAATCGGCAAGATCTTCAAAGCCTGCGCGCTTCCACGTAACAGTGGCAGTTTCATGGTGATAAGCGCGCCGGGTATCACCGGCACAAGGGTCGTTTTTTTCGACCTCGCCAAGCTGGAAGAATACCGAGCAGAAATCACCAGCCTGGTGAGCCAGCTGCCCGCAGAATTCAAAACCACTGTCGGCGCCAGCTTCAATGGCACTAACCGGAGCCACCGAGGCGACATCTGGTGCCGCGATGAAAAGGAGCGTGAAAAGCTGGTTCAGCTGGGCATCGCGCTCGGTGTCATCGAACTCGTCGAACCGCGTGAACGATGGGCCTACCTTCCCAGGCAGCGCCCGAGCATCCGCATCGTCCATCGGTAACCATGCGTGGGCGCGGCTACAATTGCCGCGCCCACCAGGCTACTCATCAATACAGGCTCCGCACCGTGCGGAGCCTTTTTCATTCTTTGAAGCACATAGACTTTTTTTATAATTTGTGATATAATATACTTTATCTTCTAGCCCTAGGGGTGTTCTTTGACGAGTAAGGAAAGTTCTTGATGGACACCCGCCCAACGCTAGACGCAAGGCCTGTTCGTGAATTTTACGGCCATTGCATTTCCGACAGCCTGGACAGCGACACCTACACCGTTGTCCCGAACATCCTCGACAAAGGTACCACCTGCTTCGACAAGAAGAAGGTTGAGGAAAGCCGCGACGGAATCACTTTCATGGTGAGACAGCTCGCTCGACGGTTCCGCGATGCAAACGGCGCACCGTTCTCGGACACGAAGCTCGACAAGCACGACGACACCTGGATTATCGACGAGACGATTCAAGAGAAAATCGTCCTGTTGGGATACGCCGCTGGCTTGATCGTGTACGTCGACGCCCATCGGGACGCCCGTGGTCGACCGAACATCAAGGTGCTCGTGTAGCACGACCCTTCCATCCACAGTGGGCGTGGCTCATCGCCACGCCCACTGGATACTTACTTATCAAAAAACAGGCTCCGCATAGTGCGGGGCCTTTTCATTTGGTTAATCTTCTACCATCATAGCGACCATTGCGAAGCGGCCATCTTCAGCTTTGCCGCCTTTTAGAAATGCTGTGTGCGAATAGTACGCCGGGTCAGTGACAGTATCTGCAGTATTGTCTGTAATATGGTCAGGATTTATTCCAGCTTCCGCGAGCTGTTCATACAGCGCTTCTTTCATTCCCTTGTTGTCGAGAGCATAAATTGGATACCCCTCTTTATTTGGAGATGGCGCTAACCAAACTTTTAATGTCGCTGGGTTAATACCGAAATGCTCTACTAAATACGCAACTGATTTTACGCCACCATTTTGCTCGAGGCTGTGACGCCCCAAGTGTGACAACATAAATATTGAGTGAACTTCATCAAAAAATACCGTCGCGACACAATCGGCGACAGGCAGAAATGCAGCGTGGCCCGGTTCAGTAACGACAATCGCATCACCAGGGACTAACCCGTCTCCCGCCATCCCCTCTCCCTTGTTTTCGTTCGTTAACGTGCGGTAGCGACAGAAATCTTGACCATCATACGTAATGCTTAAACGAGTCGTACTGGCGAAATCAACACCTTGCGACGCCAGCCATACTTGGCGATTTTTAATAACCGCTTCATTTGCAGTATCGCCCGGAATATACATATTCCCATTTTCAACTTTAGATATAGCAACAACTAATCGTGCCATAAGAAACTACAAAACTTCTTTGTTTCCTATGTAGCCACGAAGCGCTTCAGGTATATTCACCGTGCCGTCTTCGTTTTGGTTGTTTTCGATAATCGCAATCATTGCGCGTCCAAGTGCAAAGGCAGTTGCGTCGTTCGTGTGAATCAATTCAATAGTGCCATCTTCGCGACGAACACGAGTTTGCAAACGACGCGCTTGGTAATCAGTCATGTAGTCAGCAGTGTGCGTTTCACGGTACTGGCTTTGGCCAGGTAACCAAGCTTCCATGTCGATACCACGGGCGTTTGGCTTGCCAATATCAGCAGTACATTTTTGGATAACGCGGTATGGAATACCGAGGGTCGCAAGTAAGTATTCTTGAATAGCCACGAAAAACAAGTGCTCGTTCAAGCCGTTTTCTCCTACTGTAAAGCTTTCCATTTCGAGCTTATCGAATTGGTGCATGCGAAGAATGCCTTCCATGTCTTTACCGTACGTACCAGCTTCGCGGCGGAAACTTGTAGCGTAACCTAGGTAACGAATTGGCAGGTCGCTTTCGTTCAGCATTTCGTTGGCGTGCATACTGCCCATAACGTGCTCAGCACTTCCCTGTAACCAAAGGTCATCGTCTTCAAGCTTGTAACGGTCGTCGCGTGGTTCAAGGCGATCCATTGCATCATATAGTTCAGTGCGAATCATGAGTGGTGGCAGCACAGGTGTGAATGGTTTGAGTGATACATTCAAACCAGCGTCGCTAGTGATTTTCGCTAGTACCGCTTCGTCACTCAATGAATCGATAACAAATTGAACGATAGCAAATTGCAATTTAACCAAGTCGCCTTTTAAGTAGGCGAAACGACTACCAGCAACTTTTGCTGCACGCTCTTTATCTAGCCAGCCGCGTTGCAATGCAATATCGTTGTGGTTACGAGGTTCAAAACTAAACGTCGTCGGCTCACCCACTGTTTTAGACACAACATTCTCGTCTTCGGTTGCGCCAACCGGAACATCAGCAGAAGCCATGTTTGGAACTTTTTTGTGAAGTGCTAATACTTCAGCTTCAAGGCTTGTGAGGTAGCCTTCTTGTTCAGAAAGCTCAACTTTAATTTGCTTGCCTTCGTCGATAGCAGCTTGCTCAGGACGGCCGCCCTTCATAGAAGCCGCGATAGCGTTGCGACGTTCGCGGAGCACATCAACCCGCTGGCTGAGTTCTCGGCGTTCACCATCAAGCTTTAAAAGCTCGGCAATATCAACGTCGTAGTTTTTTTGACGGGCGTTTTGTTGAACTAAATCTGCGTTGTCTCGAATGTAACGAATATCTAACATAATTACTGTTATTGTATCAACTTTTTACAGATTAGGCGACTAAATAGCCTTCTTATCAAAATGCTGATAATCTGTCACGCCATGCTCTTCTTCCGTCCAGTCGCCACCCCATACCCAGCCACGTTCTTTCAAGAATGCAACAAGTGGATGATTTGCTGTAAGTGTGCCAGGTGCCGTCGGGTCATACGTGGAGCCTTCAGGGTCAGTCAGCGCTTCGCCGTTTACGTAGCGAACGTAGGGGTTTAATGCATCATTCACATCAAGTGCCCTACCTAAACCATGAAGCGATGGTCGGTCGGTGCCTTTAATGAGCCGGTAGTTATAGGCTGTCGTTGCGTTGTCGGCCATCAGCTTGTCGTCGTCCCATTCGTACTTTTCGTCGCTACTAAGAACCACTCGCTCTATTGGGAATTTCAACTCTATGGCATTTTCGAAAAATGCTTTTACATCGTCGGCTAAATCTTTATGAATTTCAATTGTACCAATTTGTTGTTCACCATTAAAATCAACGTACCGTACCTGAATGGATTTGATATCCGCTAATACCTCAGCAGGTGCTGGGTTTTGAGGGTTCTGCTTAGGCACGTCTATGCCTTGCTAGGAACAGGTCGCGAGTATTATCGCCATCCACTTCATAGTCTTTAAATGAGCGGCTGTGTGAAGAATAGCCAGATTCTGGCGCCGTCGTATCTGTTGTATCTGCGAATACGTTATATTCGCTCACGTCCCAGGTGTTGATTATCTGGTTGTATACTTCAGCTGCGACGTCGATACCGAAGTCGTATACCGTTTTGCCTTCATCATTAATAGATTCTTGAATATCAACAAACATCGATGCAGATTCTGGAAACTTCTCTACCGGATTAAACTTGTCGAAGCCTTCAAACGTGTACGTTTCAGCGTGGCCACCAGCGGTAATTTGAACTTGAGCAGTCGCCCAATCAATT
>Ga0247808_10000469_pt1 | contig 19828 bp, 21 predicted proteins | sample UWRJL089202R1_FD_179914 | JGI IMG/M metagenome (GOLD analysis project Ga0247808, IMG submission 179914) | Plant litter microbial communities from Arlington Agricultural Research Station in Wisconsin, United States - UWRJ-L089-202R-1 | ecosystem: Environmental > Terrestrial > Plant litter >... | reverse complement strand
TATTTTCACAAATGCTAGTAATTGAATCTTACTATGGTTTCATTCATTTCCATAATATGTCCGCTCCAGCAAAATGATTTCCAACACATCCACACATCACTACCCCAGTTCCCCTGAAACACCAGAGACAGGGGTTAAGAAGATGATAATCTGGAATCAGCTGATAGATATTCACAAGGAGATGCATGATAGGCATGATGGTCCGGAAGCCAGATCCAAGTGCAAGATAAGTATTCTCCGGGCCAGTCTCATGATTCGTGATTTCAATACCGCCGGGGCTCAGCTATTTTGGTTGGTTTACACCATCATTGTGTTGGAGACGTCTTTCAGCGTGCCGTATTCTTATCTGTATACATTATTCACGAGAAGGAGGATTAGAATTATAGGGGAACGACCACTGAGAACCCATCTAAACTATATTTTCCTGACCAAGGGTCTAGACGAATGATAATAGTGCCTTTGTCGTCATTCGCGTCAGACTCAGCAAATTGTTCCTATTAAAAAAAGGAAGAAAAATAAAATTCTTCAATGATATTTGCGACTTCCAAGATATTTTCTATGCTTCCCCGATTCCAGGCGCTTTGTAGAGCTCTGAGAATCACCTCGAAGCAGACGCATCTCCGAGAGCCCATATTTGTTACCTACCTCCCGTCTCACTCGCTGTACCCCATCCAATATTAATGGACCTCATTTCTCCTCCACTTTTGGCCGTTCTTCGTCACGATCATCTTAACGACCATGTCCTGGCATCGTAGCAAGTGAAGCATGGCATTCCCCGGCATGTGGTAGCCCAGAGATATCCCTTGTCGCCGTGGCCAAGCTGGTTCCCGGGTGCGCATGCTTGTTTTCTATTCAGTCATCAATTTTTTTTTCGTCCGGCATTCATATTCTTCCACCGACATGACCAACAACCATATCATGTATATCAAGATTAAAGCCGGTATTAATCATCGCAATCATTCAATAGTGCTATTGATGAAGCTTTGACACATGCGTGCCAAGGGACTGGCATACAGAGCAAGCCAGGACGAACGCCTAGAAGCAGAGCTACGGATGGGATATTCTACTCCTGAGGCCCATATAAATACACCACAAGACACGGCCGACTTCCGCTTGCTGGAGCTAGCTTCAATCTCTTCGAGCTTGAGCCTAACCTCTGGTTTCATGATTCTGCTGCTTATCCGTCTAGTGTACGTATTGACGACGTTCATAAATTCATCTGCCGAGCTCCCTGAGTATGTAGCACACGCGCCAATGATACTGACCTCCTAACGCACTGATTCTTTTCCCACCGACTTCCCCTCTCGTTCCCCATCTGCGCTTCTCCTTTACGCTTGTCTGCCCCCAGGGCGTCAGCCTTCCGAACAGACGCATCATGTCTCAACTGCTACTGGTTTGCTCGTAGTTTGGTCTATTCCAGTTGGAACTAAAAATCCGTATGCGGCCTCGCCACATTCTCCTTGGGGTAGCACTACAACCCTCGGTACTGCACCTTGGACATTATACAATCAATAATAGTATCGGCTCTACTTATCAGCTATGATCCCATGGGTTTGTTCCGCGATACGTGCAATCAATCCTGCTCAGAAGTACACGTGTGATAACGGAAATTGATATGGAGTACTTGATCATAGTGGAGAAGTAAAGTGTTTACCACAGGTGGCGGTGAGTCTTGGGCTGATTGAACAACCCTAAACCAAATCCTGTTTGGGTGGTCATCGCAGCTGTCGTCTTGAGTTTTGTGGTTATTCAGACGAAAAGTATCTCTCTGGAAATAAGGGGCCCTCGAAATGGTTCATCGTAAAAGATTTACCAAGAAATACAAAGAGAGCATATAGCGCGAAGTTAGAAATTACAATTTGATATTCTCTAATGATAACCGGATCACATATCTCATAAAATCCCCATCACGAATTTGGTGTTGTCCCAGTAAAGCCGACGCTCACGGTGTGTGTCCCACCCTCGAGCTCTACACTCACGTATCCATCTTCCTCGTCAGATTTCGCTCCACTCCCCCTCGATAGCCTCTTCTCCCAAACCAGCTGAGAATTTACATACACCACTGATTCCGAATCGAACATAGGAACTGAGATCTTTCCCTTTGTCCCAGCCGGTGCAACGGCATTTAACAGGAAGATACCACTATCAACACTACTATACCAGAACACCTTAATAGGCCCATTTGGAGTGGGCACCTCACCCTTTGCCCACTTCACATCTCCAGGGTGGGGCTTGATAGTCCACGTACTAAATCCAGGGCCGGTAGGACGGACACCCAACAAGAAATTCGTGAGCGCGGGTACGACTCCCGTAGACCAACCATGAGCCATAGATGTAAACCCATCTTCATATGGCTTTCCGTTTGGCCCGATACCTTCCCACATTGTGATCCCTGGATCATTCCGTGACATGTGACCATACATTCTCCGGATCTGATCAAGAGCACTGTCGACTTTTCCAGTCAGAAATCGTGCTTGGATCTCGAAGTAAGACATGAAAGCGTAAACGCGCTGAGAGAAATTGGTACCAAGAGCATCGGTATCGTAAAAAGCGTTGCCATAGGGCCGCGCCATATTCTTAGACAAGTAGAATAGTGTGGATTCTGCGCGGGATCGGTTGGCGACACCACTGACAATGCTGATGCTGTTTCCGTCTTGCGCGTGTTGGGAACAGGGTGTAACACCACACTGCCCATCAAAGTAGGCACCGTTGGCATTATCCCATCTGTCCGCGTTAATGGCATTTGAGACTTTCCGAGCACGGGCGGACCATCGTGCTTCATCGTCGCTGTGTCCGAGAGCTTTAGCGATTGCGGCAGCATTGTCTAGTGCGAGAACGTAGAGAGCGTTAAAGTATGTGACGGCGCCAGTTCTCCCAAGGAATGCGTAGTCTCCATAACTATCAGAAATCCCGACTCCTTTGGTTATGAGCTGCGTCTCGGAGCTCGTGACCGAGGGATAGAATTTATCAAGAGTATTAACGATTGTGTGATAATATTTTTGGGCAAAAGCGAAATCTCCGGTATACATTAGGAGATCGTATGTACATGCTATCCACCATAAAGGGCTACACGAGTTGAAGTCAGTACTCTATCTAATCTTTGTAGCGACAGAATAGCTCAAACAACAAACGGGAACGAGCAAAGGAGTGACTTACTAGTCTAACAACGGCAAGGTGTAATTTCGACTGTACGAATCTGTTAGTTTTCAACATTGATATGAATTCTTGAAGAACTTACATGCTAGCAGGAGGTATCCAACCATCCGCTCTTTGATGCTCTGCCAAATCCGCTAGAACATTGCGAGCGGCTTCAGGTGCATTATGGCTAACATAAAGGGTTCGGCCGGCAACAGCAACATCACCAACATAAGGATCGCGGTCTCTCTTAGCTCCATCGAGAAGTACCAGCTTCCCTAAGATGCCTGGACTTGCAGCTTGTCTTGGATCTGTGGAATTCTCATCGAGAATATCCATATTCAGATCATTTGTGTATACTGTTCAATCTAAATTAGCAAACGGCTGAAATCGATCGTATTTTGTTTCGAATACGACTCGTGCTTGCAATTCCATGAATATGACATAGGTTGAAAAGACTAAGTACTAGGCTTAGATTTTAGTCATGTGATTTACTTACCCCCATCGTACCACCACTGATTAAGTTGGTCATCAGAGCTCTCAAACCAGCCAGTGAATGTATCTGGTGTTCCCAAATATGCCGTGAAGTCAAGGGAGACTGATTCAATGGCGACCTGGCCATATGATGATGTGTATGGGGCGTCCTCTGGCAGTGCGTCCAAATAAATCTTCAGATAACGGAAGCCGTGAAGACCATCAACACACACTTGTGTACCAAACTCACATCCATGGTTATCAGTCCAAGTATAAGGCTTGGGTCTGACCGCGATCTCATCAAAAGTTAGCATAAAGTTAAAAAAAAAAATTTGTAGTGTAGGTGGTGTACCTGATCACTGCCAGGCGTAATTTTCTCAGGCGAACCGGCATCTGCCTGAATAACAATTAGTTTTAAGTTATTTGAATGTTCTCATCTGATTAGAGTGACTTACATTATCTGATCGTGAAAAATCACTAAAGTTGGTGAGATAGCCATATTGAACGGTCTCTGAGAAAGCCAATCGGATACCAGGTAGGCCAGGAGTACTGTTCGATGCACCAGCAAATTTGATGGATAGGTATCCAGCTACGTTCTGGCCGAAATCGACCACGATCACAGGAGTAGCATTTGAACCAGCTCTCAGTGTTCGGGTCAAATTAGATGGTGCTGTTCGAGTTAATATGGTAGGCCCATCTCCCGTGACAAGACCTGTTGGATTTGTGACATTTCCCTCAGTAAGATCCGAAAGAATGCCGACAGGGTGTATGATGTTGGTTTTAGGTGATCTGATATATCGCTGCCAATCTGGTTTGCGTAAAAGCTGGGTTTGCCATTGATAGGTATCCGGGTCTGACTCCAGCAAGGGGGCAGCATGAACTCCCAAGAAGTGGACAATAAATGAATGGACAAGCAAAACTGAGGACAACCACATGATTAAAGATAAATGACGATAGCGGGAATAGAAGTAAGTTTTAGATTATTGCAACCAGCATGACGGTCCATGAGAAGAGATGGAGGGATGTAATATATAGGGAGGGATATAAAGCAAGGTCGAGTGTTCAGTTCAGTAAGGAAGTACACGGCCCCCTTGATGTGTGGTGCTCGTTGTTGTTGTTGTTGCCCACGGATGTACCATTCCTTAGCGTTGAACTTGGCGAGTCCGGGGAAATGTGCAATTCATCCCTGGAAGCAATCACAGAACACGCCGCGTGACAGCTCGAGAAACCAACTTCATTTTGCGCCGTGACGGTGGCAAGTAGGAAGAGACATTTGGAATGGACAGCTAGAGTATGCGCATCGAAATTCGTCTTTATGTTGTCTGGGGCACGCGACAATATCATTCGGCGGCCCAACAGAGAGGAAGTTTGGAGCTCCTGTGCACAATCTGGCTGCAGTGTAACATCTGCCGCCGCCGCCTGCAAGACAATGCCGTAAAACGTACGTGCAGCATGCGGACTCGACGTTACCTTCCTAGTTCTCCTCCAGACAATTTCAATTTTCATTTACCAATGCAAGTGGACTGAGTGATGCCCGGAACTTGATAGATGGTAGTACGTCCAACATGCGAACTCGGAATGACCACCAACGATAGATCATTCCGCTATCATCCTTTAATTGGTACGTAAAGCTAAGCTGCAATTTCTCCCCGACGTACATAGATATGTATTGGCTTAGACAACAGCTCGTTGCTACATATCTTGCAACTACCAAATCCGGTACTGCGGGGAATCGGACATGACTTTCGATTCTCCATTTGCTTTACACATCTCATATTATGAGGCTAAATCTCTTGTATGGGTTCTTAGATCGGTTTGCCGGGGTATTTCATCACAGTCCTTGGATTCCCATATCTTCCTGTCATGAATTGTCGTTGCGAGTTTATTGATTCGGATAGGCAGAAGGGTAGCCGAAAGACTTACCCGAATACTACCATCCTTGAGATATTGTGTGGCCTATATGTATAGAAACAACAGATTTGATATCTAATTTGAACCTTCTTTACTCTGAAGAGGTAACAACTATCCAAATAGGCTACTAGGAAATCCATCTTTTTATTTCCCTTTTTAGTCGTTAGCTGTTCGCGTCGAACTCCCGATCTGTTTGGAAATGGATCGACTTCTAGAATAACTGAGTCTACTCTACCAATCCAACCAACACAGCGCACACCCAGTACTGTAACAGCCACAGGACACAACTTCAGCCAAAATATCATCGTCCTGATATGGCATGTTGAAGCGAATCTTATTCCCAATATAGTGAGGCTGAAAGCCACCACCCCACTATCCAACGTTGAACCATGGACGAGGCGCCACGAAGGAGCCCAGTACCAATTGTACAAATTCACAAGTACCTCCAGATGATGCTCATCCAACTCTTTGTCCGCTTTTATAGCTTGGGGTGCAAGGGCGATATATTTCGTAGTCTGAGTTAGCCTCTCTGAGCTTCGCTGCATACAATGTCGCTATACTATTGCAGTTCTTGTGCAGACACAATTCCTCTTCACAAGCCCCGTATCAACTGCAACGACTGTCGATTCCATAATATCTGCGCTAATTGCTATGTTCTGAACATCTTTACTGGGCAACATGTCCAAGGGCATACAACGAGAGTGATCCCCAAGAGTGGAAGAGTTCTACCACCACCTCTGCCCGCGAGACATTCACCTACCACCATACCCCAACCACAACCTCAAGGAAGACCGGAAATAGGCCGGAGACCAGTAGGAGGGCCATCAATATCACAACAGATACCAGAATATGTTTCTCAACCGATACCATCGCCGTATGGACACCCTGTTGGGAACATTAATAGGATGTCATACAGACCACCACAAGTTACTCCACCTCTTGCTCCTGAGAGTACCCTGTATGCTGGAGCTCCATACCAGGTACCACAACATGTTATTTCTCCACAGCAAAGTCAACCGCCGGATTTGAACAGGGGACCCAGCAGGAATCAAGAAGGCGATTCTCCAAAATTGACACAATACGTTCCCCAAGTACCACAGCCACAACTAGCTTTGTACGGCTCAGGTGAATGGAACATAAACTCCAAATTAGAACAATCATCGCAATATATAACGCCACCGCCGCAGTCAACACCTTCAACCACATCAGATGGGTATGTAGACAGGAATCCACAACAGAAATACCAACACGCTGCACAATCCATTGAGACGGCTACTCACACAACTGTACCTGGATATCCGGAAAAAATCTCGGAACAGATAAATCAGAGTGAATGTGTACCTAGCTTAACACCGGTACAAACTATACGGCCTCTCATGACAGAACAAGTTGGCCATGCACTACATCAAGATAACCCGCCTGTCTCAAAGGTGGGAAATGGGGATAATACGTTAGCAACAAATAAGGAGGACTTCCAAGTGCCATTGCAGTCCATATCGCCAGTACATAAAGAAGAACTGGCTCCTTTGGTCCAACAAGATATCCCCGCAGTACCCCAATCTGCTTCGGTGTGCTCGGGGCCATCAGATGATACCAACCTTGGAGCAACAGGCAGGTCTAAAGAAAGTACAGAAACCCAAGGAGTCCCACCTGTAGCAAAAGCGGAGTCGTTTTATGGAACACCTCAGCCAACACCATCTATGTTGTCTGGAACTGCCATGTATAGCCAGACCTACCAGAGTGCTACATCAACTAGAGCTAGGGAAGAGTCCGAACATAGCGTTCCTCGGCCAATGGCACCTATGGATACTACATTTCCAACTCCAAGTCAGCTCCCTCAGACCGGACTACCAGCATCTGGAGGAGAACCATCAATTGCTACAAGCTCGTGGAATCCAATATTTGACGGGTGTATACCTTCGGTCACTGGAGCTGCGTTTTTCAATACCGTGTTCGATTGTCTTGATACCGAGAGGAAAGGAATGATTACCCCTGAACAATATTCAGCTTTTAATGATGTGCAGGGATATGAGCTCCAAGAAGATATTTGTAAGTTGCACAGTAAGTATCTGTCCACCATACACGCTAATGCTCAGTAACAGGGAAACGGTCAAATGTGCCAAAGTTTGGTTTCAATTCTGAAGACCTGGCGGACTACGAGTTTCGCACTGTCTTAAAGAACTACTCGTTTGACCATGTGCTTAGAAAACGCGTTACTGCACCCAACAACGATATGTCTGGTCTTCTCGACGGCATCCCGGGCTTGAACCGGGGTTTCGCAAAACTCATGTCAAAGACCAGATCTCCTTCTATTCTCGATCCACCTGCATCAGGTGGGATGCCCCTTCTCACGCGGGATGGCTTTATTGAAATTACCACATTGGAGATGCTCGGCGATCTTACAAAAGCTTGGCAACGATTCAATAGAATAGCGAGACACTACAACATATGGCGCGACTGGGGAGATTGCCCGCGAGAAATGTTTCCAGTTGAGACACCCGGACCTGTAAAGGAGAGGATTGCTCGCGTATCGGCTTTTAGTCAAAGGCAGGCGCAAGAATTAATTGAGGCTGCTCGAGTCCAGGCGGAGCTTCAGGACCGGGGCCGAGAGAATGCATTAAGAATAACAGATCCGACGGGGACCAGATATATTTATAGATATTAAGTCCCATAGAGGGAGAATAGTGTGAAGTGACCCGTAGGAAGGACGTTCAAACAGAGTTTTACAATTGGAGGCAGAAATACCCTGTTTTATTGATCTCTAAAATTTGAAATTAAAATCAGGGCTAGTCTCGTAGCGAGTTCCTAAACCCCTTCTTTTAGTAGGTAAATCTTAAGGAAAGCTTGCCAGTAGTTACCTGCTCATACAAAAATTATACCCAAGCATTCAAAGACAGAGTGAAACTCGCAAAGCGTAAAATTCCGCTTGACCAAGCTTTGGAAATCCTACCTAATCAAGTTTTTTTTTTCCTCACACATATTACTCCATTCAAGTCATTCGAGGTTTACTGCGAAGCCTTAAGCCATGAAGCTATAACCCCTTGGGCTAGCTGAGGCAAATGCTCGAACCAGCTTGTTATCAATGCAAGTGTAGTGTAGTAGCCTTAGTCACGAATCGGCACCTGATCTCGCTTAAGTAGAGCATAAGGGGGAACGCTCGCTTATTCTCGCCTCGCCAGCCATTTTGTGTAATCCGGTACCTACCATGTCGCACCGCTTAGATGCTAATGTATTCAGTTATCTCCAGGGAAGAAGAAAATAATTCAAAAACCTTACAAGTGCACTCGGCGCTGATCGGCCATGAAACTAGCGTTCACAGGGTTACGGCGAGTACCGGTTGAAAGTTTGAACTGTGATGGTATGTTTGAATTCTATTTCTATATGTAATCGCCCAAGCAATGTTCTTTTTTACAGTGAATCCAGGACCACTATTCATGATGTTTCTTCAGTCTTCAGATTCTCGTTCCTTCCCCCCAGCGTTTCACTGGTGGTTATTTGAGTTGTTTCAGGAGAGTGTGCTTGCGCATCTTCCCCGTCAAAAATAATTGACATTTGTTCAAGTGAACGGCCTCTGAGAAATTGCGTTAATTATACGACTCATTGAAGGATTTGAATAGCAACTTACCTTGTCTCTGGGTAGAAGAAATATGCTGTAAGGCCAAAGCAGACCAAGACCGCAATGAATACGATATAATATTTCCAAGCAATGGCTTCTAAGGCGATTGGATTAATGAAGGTATTGAAAAATATGGCCAGGACAGTTGACATCCAAGTGACTACCAGACCTCGAGATCGCAATTGATATTGCCAGATCTCACAAGGATATGATACTAGAAAAGGAGTACTGTTTATCATTAGTTATCAGGCACTACAACGAGGTGGAGTACATACAGCGCAATATCGTAACCGGCAAAGAAGATGAAGAGGAAGGGAATAACTGCTGCTCCGGTAGAGGCGGTCCCTGATTTTGCAAATGAGGCCGAGAGTCCAGTAATGATCACAAAACTGATTGTCATAATAACGGCAGATGACAAGAAGAGTTTTCTGCGCCCGAGGGTATCAACATTAAATGCAGCACCGACAGCAAAAATTAAGTTCCACATCTGCAAGCAGGCCGATATTATCAATTGGTTTGTCGTGCTAGTTACACCAACAGTGTCCAAAATTAAAACAAGGTAGTACGAGACGACGCCATTTCCAGACCACTGAGCAAAGATACCTAGAGAAATAGATATGAACAAGCGGTGGCGATTACCCCTGGTCTTGAGCATATCCAGATAGCTGGAACTGTACTTCGCATTCTTCTCAAGTTTTAAGGTGTGTTCAACCTCGGTGACTTCGAAAGTGACGAGGGGGGCATTAACATCGCCACCTGCATGATGCTTAGCAAATATCTGACGTGCTTCTTCAGTTCGCCCGGCAAAAATCAACCACCGAGGACTTTCCGAAACCAGGAAAAATCCAGGGAAAGCAACAATGGGAAGCAGGAGTTGGAAGAGAGACGGAAGCCTCCAGCTCCATGAACTTGAGTATGTGCGTGTCGCAAAGGTAATCCAGGCCGCAAGTATACCACCGATGTACCATCCACAGTTGAAGAGAGCATTGACGATTCCACGGTGAGTTGGAAAAGCGATCTCGTTGATTAGAAGAGGAACTGAGATCCCAAACCAGGCAGATGCGCATCCAAGGAAAAACCTCGCCATAACGAAAGCGATTTCGTCCGTCGCTGCGGTCTGTAATACCGAGCCAAGGACCAGGAAAATATATCCTATATAGACACCTTTTTTGCGACCATAACTATTTGTAACTGTGGGACCAAAGATATACGAAATGCCAGTCCCAAGCCAATATATTGCGTTGATAAAGCCCAACCAAGCTCCGGTGGGATGGTCCATAAATTCTTGCCAGTAGTCCAGCGTCTGGAGGCCATTCATGAGTGAGCCATCAAAGCCATTGGACGAAGCTATGTAATTGGTTAGTATTGAAATGATAACAGATTCGACTTGTCTTACAGAATAAGATAAGTGATAAGAGACAATAGTTTAGTAGCACCAAGTGGCGTTTGGTGTACCACTTCTTTGACGTCTTAGGGAGAACTTTGGCTAGGTCGTGTCCAACAGACCTCTGATCCCCGTTGGACTTGGCAGGGGCAGCACCCATAGTGAGATTCTTGATATAGAATTAAGTGTAAACTGACGTAGGGTGGTTAAATATGAGGAATTATGTGGTAATCCAGGTCCACAGCCTGCCTATAGGGTCCAGATGTTTTCAAAATGAGGTCGAACGAATTTTGATCGCTTCCTTACTGTTAATATATGGACTAAGACGCGGGAGGTTTTTTAACCCCACCATCCCCAGACAGACTCTTTGCATGTTGCTGTAACAAGCTGTTGGGGGAGAACAAAGGGATACCTAGGGGATGTGGTATGGGAGTGGAGCAAAGAATAAGGAGGGTTGAGATTAAGATGGCGCGGAAGATGAAATAGACAGGACGTCGCTAGACTTGGCCGCTCGTGCAGCGGGATGGAGAAACTGATAGCGGAATCATGAATCGTACTATAAGCGTTAGGGCCAACTCTTGCACTATCTGGGGTAGCTCACCTTAATTGACTCGTGTATCTTCAGGGTGGTAAATAAGGATCCCCCGCATCCCCGCCGACCCGCCAAAAGATTGAGCTCGTGCCTATATTACACCATAACTGAACGTTGAGGAGATGCTCCAATCATGTACAAACGAGAAGTATATATATTTATTCCCTTCATGATAGCAGTCAAGCTACTTCCTCTAGGCGCTATAGTGAAAGCTTTCAATCACCGTATGCTCCCGTAAACGAGCATATCTTGCAGATATTTCAAGAGATACGTGAAATGATAAGCTCTTCTCGTGAGTGCCTAGCACTATTCGAAATTTATAATGTCAGGTCAAATACCAATCTGAGCTAAGCTGTTTTGCGGTTTCGGAAATTAAAAAAACTGTGATGGGATATTTGATTTACTATGCACCAGCGAAATATGAAGGGTATAAAGCTCGCTGTCATCAACTGTCCATGGTTTTCCCGTAGATTGATTCATTAATTTAATGCTATAGCAATTAAGCATCCGGCCCCTCCCTGTAGTGTATTGAATCCTGCCTATGTATTTGGGGCAATATGTGGTGTTCTTTAATCAGTGGCGTAGTACCCATTACTTGAGCATCGTACATGACTGTTTTCCGGCGTGCCTGCTTCATAGTCTCTTCTGCAGACTCTCCAGCAGCAGAGGGGTCGTGATTGAATTTGCTATAGAGAACACGATATATGCCTTTCCCTATACGTCCCCGTGCTTTCTCTCTTTCAACCTCATCACCCACAACTCTCATGCCAGCTAAGGAACCAGGCGGTGGAATCTCACCATCGGGAAATGTCACAAAGCCAACAGCTGCAATTCTGACTCGCTGCTTCCAAACTAGAGTCCCAACATTCGTTAGTACTCAGCTTGGGGTACTAGGAGTAGTACATCATTCCAGATGCTAGCTCACCTTTCTTTTTATCAGAAGCATATTTGATATTTGCCTTTTCCGTATAGTTGAACCAGCCTTTGAGAGCAGCCTCTTTAGGGTGACCGATTTCACTTGCGGGGAAAATGCACCCACGGAGCTCTGAGGCTTGTACTAGGGGGAATAGCCTTCCGTTAATATCAACTAGATGGCGAATCATATGGTCCACAAAGGGAGGGAGGGGGTCGCCCGCCTTTCCTACTTGTTCTGCTTCCTAAATGCCTTGTCAGTTGTAGCTCGGTTCTACGCCATTGTATGACTTATTACATGTTGTAGATGAGACTCTTCATGCGAGGTGATCGAAGCATCATCGTCAATCTCGACATCAGTTTTCTGAGCTCTTGCCAGAGCCCAAGCAGCAAATTGCGCGACAGATCGATACTCATACTTTGCCCCACGAGTATGCCCAAGTGTTGGTGCTGCATGAGGGCAATCTTCAAAAACAAGAAGTTGCACGTCTGTCGGTGGATATCTGGTGACATCTTCTATAGTATTACCATTATAAGCCAAAATCTCAGAGTTAGGTTGATAGCGTTCTGGGTCTGCGGCTTTGTGGGCGAGATAGATTTGTTCATCTCTGAGAATTTCACCTCCTCCAACGATGACTTGTAACGGACATAGACCTGTAATTGATCGTAGAATCAGTATAAATAAGTAAGAGAAAGGTCAAAGGACAGAAGATAGGTGAACATTTTGCAAGATCAATTATGAGTAGAGAATATCTCTCAATCGCAGTCATAAGTTCTTCACGGTTGACTTACCTCCCAACGATGCTGCCAAGACACCAGAAACTAATGGTATCTGCAGGTGAGTATTTTGAGCGTACATTTGAAACTGTTCCTTAAGGATAGTCTTCTGACCATCAATTAGTATCTCCATATCGGGCTCAGCCCCTGGGTGTCGGGGCCAGTTGAGAGCCGCCAGCTCGTCAGAATTAGGCGGTGGCCACGAAATTGATGGTCTCGCGTGGAAGCCATATGCTGGAACATAGTCAAGATCACTAGGGATAGTAACACTTGGGAAGGAGTGGGTCAAATCAACCCATGGTGAGATGAGACTGGCTCCTGCTGGTAAAGGTAGTCCCTGATCTCGAAGAATGATTAACAGTGCGACGCACAAACCCGCACCCGCAGAGTCACCCGCAATCACAATACTACTAGGGTGCCTAAGGTCTGTAAGTGCTTTATTCGGGTCTTAGAGGGAGCCAACGACGAAATACACCTACTCCATTGTTAAGAGATAAAGATACGCAGACAAGACATCCTGAATAGCACATGGAAAAGGAAACTGGGGAGCTAGTCGATATCTCGGAGCAAACACTCTGCCATGTAATCTAGAAGTGGAAGAATTAGTGGCCTTTCTACGTCATTCAACCGTTATGAAGAGTGTATGAGAGATCGGTCATACTTTCTCGCGTGCCTTTGAATCTGCGGTGCATGGCCGACAGGCCCCAGATAATATGCACCTCCATGGACATAGAACATAACCTTTTTGCCTAGGTTACTATTGGCTTTCCTTTCTAGGTAGTCGGGTTTCATCTCAACCCACTCGGCCCTAACTACACTACCAGGCCTCCTCCACTGCCACCAAGACTTTCCAACTCGACGAAGGTTGATAGGACCTAAGTTGGCTTGTATATGTCGCGCCGCTTCTGGATAAAATTCGACTGGAATTATAACATCGGTGACAATAACTGAAGGTGGATGAGGTATCCATGCATTAGTTACACTCTGTATGTCGTCGATGTAACTAATGGCTGTGAAATGGAGTAATTGTCGCATGAGTTGGAGGGTTTCCATGTAGCCCGATTCGTCTTTAAGACTCTTAACATGCTTCTTATTTTTCTTGAGCTAAGCTCATTTTCTGTTAGTAGTGCAATTGCCTAAAATAAGACAACAAAGTGACTTTCACTACTGACCGAAGATACAAATGTACGTTTCATCGCCGGAGCGATTGTTTTGGCGCCAGCTACAATGTCGATACCCATATTCTGAGGCTAATTTGTTAGGTAGAAGGGGAATGATTATTCACTTCTTATCGCTGGATGTGATGTTTATCACGTTGTTTATACAATTACAACGAAAATCGATTCAAGAACGGATCTAGGACACCTTATCAAGTGTTTAGGATCTTGACATGTGATGATTGCTGGACAAATCGCAACGAATGGCATCAAACAATACTCTTCCGCGATATTAGCTCTGATACAGTCGATGTTTCGATGTTTCGATGTTTGTTTTGATGTTTCAATGTCTTCATGTTTCAACATGTTGAAGTTTCAATGTTCTGATGTTCTTGGGCTGCATAGATCATCTTACACGGCAAACCCCACAAAAAGCTTTGACGAATGCTTATTATAACGGGTTGCAACGTGTGCTTAGGCCTGCTTATTCCTTCACGGCATGATATACACAATCTCTCTCGGTCACGGTCATCTTTCTGTATACAGAGATTATGTTGTGCTAGAAATATGTAAAGCCTGAATCCGTAAGATCTCTTACTAGCCCTTAGATATGAGCATACTTCACAAGAGTCCATCACTTTCATCATCGACAAAACGTGAGATATCTCTGGCTTCTTCCACTATCATCAGTTAGTAATCTCAAAAATAGAAAGATTTGGTGAGTAGATAGTTTACTGACCTAGTAACCTCCTTCTCTCAGGTGAAATTGTTAGCGGTTTGAGATTCTTGAACCTTCCCTAGCTCCTCTGATTGATTATCAACAATCAATGACCCTCATCGAATCTTCGGGGTGGTCTATGTACTCTGACTCCTAGCTGTCTCTTCTTAATTAGTGTCTTTCGCGGAACTGAAGTTGGATCTCCTATAAGCGGAAAGCCATCCCAAGGCAAATTGACACCAGTTGAAAGAGGAGCTCTACAACTAACGAATCTGCGTGTCTCACTCCAGTAAGACCAAAAAAGAGCTGAGGCGGTTGCGCTAGAATTAGAAATGGACATAGGTGTGGGTAGCCTGGGAAAGGAGGATTTCCACATCAGCTGGTGGCCATTCAGGCTCATCTAAGGGAAACCGCTTTTCTACGATCGATCCTGGTGCTTGACGACCAATTGGGGGGTAGAAATCTTGTATATCTGGCCAAGTATCTGAGAGAGGTAGTGAGCTGGGATCAGGATGTGAGCTTTAATATCCATCATATACGCCCTAACCAGGTTCTCTGTTCTTCAGCGGAGATGTTGCGATCTCTTGCTATCGCTTTGCTGACACTAAGAATCTTTCAACCCATTGCGATGATGACAATATGTTTAAAAGCGAAACTGACACAAATCTTATGTCTGATGGGGAAATTTGAAGGTTAGTGTAGCATCTCAGGTTTCTTTGTTTTGAATTATTCAACCGTCTTTATCGTTAACAACTCTTTGAACTTGTATTTTGTTCCGCATATGACAATGATGCTTTTGTACCGTCTTTCAGATCCTTTAGATTTCCAAATAGCCCCTGATATTGCAGATTAAACCGGAAAGGATGAATGGTGTGATGACTCTAGGGTCTGGTCATTACTAAGTGCTTACAGTTGCAGCAATTCGCAGTATAGCTCTAACGTATTAGAACTGTGGCACTGCGGAATGGACTGAGGAATTTATGGATTTTTAACTGAACTTAGTAGAAGAGCGCAGCTACTGAAAGAAATTAAAGTAGATTAAGTCTTGTTTTCGGAAATCTCACTATTTGATGCAAAAGATGTATTTGTTGAAACAGATTTGGCAAATACCAAAAGACTTTAACCACCAGGCTAATACATCAGTGAATGATGCTTTGGGGAATAGGATTTTGACTTCTAGATGACGACTGTTTGTCGTAGCAATACTCGTGCAGCCAACCATGTACGACAAGGGGTGACACAAAGAAGTGCAATGGCCGAGAAACAGAGTTGGACGCATAGACAACACTCAGGAGTCCCAAATTGGACCAAATGCTGGAATCCCACGACTCTCCATGGCATATACCAACTTCTTTGTCAAACTAGGGTTGCTGATGACAAAGACTGCCTCAGCTCCCATATTTAAATATAATTCCCAAGTCATCTGCACTAGGTTTGGGCGTCCCAACATCTTGGTGTCCCAAATGATTGCCTCTTGATCTACCACTCGGACGGAATTGATAATATTTGCGCCGTAGGTCTTATGAGGGCTGGGAGTGCTCCAGATAACTCGAACAGCTGTATCTGGAATGTCTTGCATAACACCTAGACAAGGACCGATCCCGGAACCTGTGGTTACAATGACAACCTTTCTGAAAATCTTTGCCATACAAAGAACACCAGTGATGGGTATTCCCTTGATCCAATAGAACGGCTTAGGATCGTTGATATTTTGATGGGTCCAGTCTCCAGCATCAGATATTATGATACTTCCCCCAGATTGTCCTCCATCTCGGGATGGGATACAGGCAAAAGAATGCCATTCACCAAGAGGATTTTCTGCAATTCTAATCCCGACAAAACATGGAATTGGCTCTTCAAAGTGGAGTTGGATTGCATGTCTGCCCAAAACCTCTGGCTTGACATACAGTTTGTGAAGACGGAACCATGGCAAGATGGCATGGAATGAAGCAACAAGAAGAAGCCAAAATGAAGGAAGGCAGAAAAATACAACCGCAAAGGGAATGCCCTCACAAATGGCCTTGGTTCGAGAGAATAGAAGAAGCTCCACCCAAAATAAAGTAAGCGAGATCCAGCCGCCCCAACGATGAATCTGTTCAAACGAATCATGACTCTTGAATCTGTATCTTGGAAATGCTGTTACCGTGATACTAACCAGCAGAATCAAGAGGAGAAATGTAAAAATCAGAAGCCCGGTATCCTGTATAATATCGACAACAAATTGCTGGGTGATAAATACTGTAAGGAGAATAAACCACAAGACGGACGAGACAGCAGAACCCGAATGCACTCCCCCAAATTCGTAAACTTTAGCTAATATTCGCCGAAACCGGAGAGGCGCGGATAGTGGAACAATCCAGGCTGTTTTGAAGAAAAGATTGATAATGTAATCTTGTCGGATCAAAATAGCTAGTAAAATATTGGCTGAAGCTGCAGTAGCAAAATCTTCTAGTGGTGGGTTCTTCGTCCAACCAGAGTCCCTGTAAAATAATGCTACGAAGCCAAACATGTTCAGAATGAATACCAAAGAGAAGAGGCGGCGGTAGACGTTAAACCATATATATCGTGCATTTCGTATGGGTTGAAATTGCACCTTCTTGGGAAGATTTGGACCTGGAAGTTGAGGGTATGGATGACGAAAATATAGTCTTCCTATACTGCCATCAAAATGTTGCACTCCCTTTTCCAAATCCGCAGGGTGGAGGTGTCGTGGAATAAAGCCGAAATCGAATGATGACCAGTCAGGCATTGGAGCACTACGGTGCTGGACATAACAATTCGTGTCATCTTTTGGATTATAATCTAATCTGGACTGTCGACGCTCTTTTGTTCTGGCTAAAGCCCGCTCTCTGCGAGCCTGTAGTTCATACAGAGTTAAAGCCCGTGGTGGTCTTGTAATTGTGTCCATTTCTACAGGTGATATGTTGAACACTGGTAGGTGAAATTAAAAAAATAAACAAATGTATTAAGATCGGGCTAGGTATCTCAGCCCACTTGGCGTTAATATTGGTAAGGTGGCTGTTTCAGTATTTTCGTGCCCCAGACAATGAATCAAGAGTTATGCTTGTATGTTTTAGAATTTAGCAACCAAACGTGCTTGTAACAGAAGCCTGGTAAACGAGTGTATTTAGATTTGAATTGAAAGACGGGTAACTCTTGTGGAGACGAACTCTGAGGACAAGAGAAAGAGAGCTAAAGTCTACCAGCTGATCGGAAAGACCGAAAATTTAGGACGTTGAAATTTATGCCAGCGGTGCAAAGGAAGTTCTGTTGAAGAGAACGTGTGGTGAGGTTGAAAGAGCTTGTTTTTGGTTATAGTCCTTATGGTGAACTGTGGAAAATATCTGGCAGCAAGAGCTACAGAGAGGCAGGAGAGGACTAGCGAAGATTCAGCCAAGGAAATTAGCTGAAAATAATACCTAAGCTAGTATATATTTTTTTGTGGACAGGATGGAGAAAACTATGGAAACTGAGATGTAATGAGAACTTCAAATGCTGATACTCCGACAATCATGATTCAGTAGATTCTTTCATCGCTCTGAAAAGCCTTACTAAGCTTCGAAACATCAAATTTGAACTGTCGCTTACACTAGATATCAGGATAAAGCATGGTCTATTTGCCTGGTATACGTATTTTAAACTTTACACCCCGTTCTGGTGTCATCTTGAAGTAGAAGTGGATAGTTGGCCTCGTTAACTAACAAAGTCTGAGTCATATATGGCTATTGTTTGTATGCAGTCTAGTTTGTGTATTGACAAATTGGGAGCATCACTATCTGATGAAGGTATCCCCCACCATTTGAGGAAGCTACCAATTGACGTGCACGAACAGTTCAGAAAATCATATTAGAAGGTATACACTGATAATTCAGCACAATTACATTGGTAAGTACCATGGACCAACCTCAGAATCCAAAATACCCTGTCGGTTCCCAGGTTAGGGCGACGTCCGAGAGGCGCGTCGTTACTTCCACTTTCTCGTGTTGTGAATATAGACACAAGGGAAAACATTCTGGGAAAGACAACATTAACCTTTTAGTCAGTATTGAAATTATAGCCGAACTCTCTCAAGTGTTCAAAAATCTGAAATTTGGTGAAATAGCATCTGGGATCTGGGATAAGTGCAAACTTAACAAAGTAGCCACAAATGCTCTCCCATCTGGCAAATAAGGCAACAAGAACTTTGAAGCAAATATTGAGGTTCATTGGTTTTGCAAATCAAGAAGGTATATAGTGCTTTCCTGTCACTTCTCAGAGCGTAAACCTCCCCTTCTTTGTAGCGAATCTCATTTGCGCCGTCCTGTCTCTCATCAAGTATCTTTTGACGTATCTGGATTTAGGTCGAGATCTTGATTCGTTTCTTGTTGTCTCTGGTCTTTTAATCAAAGTTGATTGATGCTACGGAGACGCCTTCCCTCTATCAGATTCACATTATCCGCAAGCTGTTAAAGACCACGGCCAACCAGTGTGGAAAAGTCGCCGCCCAACAAGAACGTCTATCCGCCTACCAGATGAAGAAGATCCGCAAGCTGCTAGAGGATACTGCCATCTATTGTAAAGCTGTTACTGGCCAGTTTTCCCCATCGATGGACATTGTTTCGTGGACCTTCGATCGCCAAAGCTTTTATGATCAAGATGTACCAGTATATAGTATTCCATAACAACACAATGATGTGTCGTACTAACTATGGCAGCTCTATATCGATGCCGCTAACCCTACTCGCCATCTCAGTTCCAACGAATGCCGTAAACTAGTACGACAGCTAGTCTCCGGCTTGCAACATCATGGTTTGAAAATAGGAGACTGCGTTTGCGTTCTCAGTTTCAATGATGTCAGTTTCATTCTTATCCAGGGTGGCATCTATCGAGATACTGCCTCTATTTATGGCAAATCTGCTAAACTATTCAACAGATCCATTACACTGGACTCTTTCTAGGAATAATCGGCGCCGGTGGCTGCTTCAGTGGTGGAAACCCCGGATATACGGTGCATGAGTTTACGCATCATGTTACAATGTCTGATGCCAAGTTCATCCTTACCTCTGTCGCTGGGTTGGATGTTACTCTTCAGGCTGCGAAAACATGTGGAATCCCCTCGGAGCGAGTGTTTGTGTTGGACTTTGACAAGGAGGAAATACCAGAGAGTCTGCGG
>Ga0247808_10000467_pt1 | contig 19911 bp, 25 predicted proteins | sample UWRJL089202R1_FD_179914 | JGI IMG/M metagenome (GOLD analysis project Ga0247808, IMG submission 179914) | Plant litter microbial communities from Arlington Agricultural Research Station in Wisconsin, United States - UWRJ-L089-202R-1 | ecosystem: Environmental > Terrestrial > Plant litter >... | reverse complement strand
TCAAAACGGCCCCCCCCGCTGGCGCAAGCATTCGCTTGTGCCCCAAAGCGACATAGAGCTTACAGCTCGGGTCTAGTATAAAACACACAGCATATAATAAAGTAAGACTATGACATTTAAACAGTTTTATCATAAGTTTTCAATATGGAGTAAAATTGTATCTGGATTTGTCTTGTGGTCAATAGTCCTGTGGTTTGCCTTCATTCAGCTTAAAGAATCTAATGTCTCATTAAGAGAGGCAAATCACTATAAAGGTATAGTTACTAAAAGTTTTCTTAGAGACAGACCTACAACAACGGCTAAGAATATAGCCTTATATAATCAGGTGTTTTGCTTTAGAATGGAAGGTTTGCCTGAAAGGTTTGAGGTGTTCTATACAGATAGAGATTATTCCAATTTACAAAGATCTATAATACCTGGCGAAGTAATAGAAATTTACTACAATCAAAATGGAGACGTGCTTCAAATAGAAAAAGGGTTTTTGACACTGTATGGTTATGATGATCATAACTTAAAACAAAAAATGCTTGCATATGTACTCGTTTTTGTCGGAATCCTTCTTTTGTCTTTACAAGTTATGGTTACAATAAATTTGTTAAAACTATACGACAAGATTTCCTGGTTGAATAGTCTACCTAAATGGATTAGAAAAATTTAATCATTCTGTTGACGTAAGCCTCATTGCTCCCTGCTGTCGCGAGCATCTTGCTCGTGCCCCAAAGTATATAGCGCATCCTTGCGCGGTAATGTACTAACAGCGCAAGTAATCAAATATCCCGCACCGGGAGGTGCTATATGCAAAAAAGCACGAGCAAGATGCTCGCGCTAGCATAGGATACACCGCACCAGACGGCTCTAAAACTATGGGCAAGAGCAAGATGCCTACACCAGCAATGGAGGTTTTTATAATTAACCAATGTCAGAGTATACAATTAGATTTTAAATAGCTTAGTAAATGAAAAATATTTTTTTAACAGCCTTTCTTTTTTCTCTGTTGTCAAACATGTTTGCGCGTGCGGAGTTTGTCTTGATCAGTAGTCCTAAAGGATATGCGGTGGTAAAGGCATTTTCTACCATACAACCAATCGATACGATATGGAACGGTGCCGCCGTATTCATAGACAAACGATCAGAAGCAGGACTTCACTTTGAGTATTCCTACAATGATCGCTATACTTCTACTAATCTAAGAAAATCCGGCTACCTGAAACCGGAAGATGTCATCTCCATAGATTCGGGTGCAGTTTTAATCCCTACGATTGGTTTTGGGAATAACTTGTTGTTTAAAGAGGGGTCAGGTATAAAAGTCGTGATGGAGCAATCAGCCTTTGATGAAAAAGAAAATATTATTACTCACAAGTCCGGAGGTGATGTTTTTTACATGCTCATCAACGATAGAGAATTTTATGGCTGCTTTGGTGCCCCATTAACGCAGTATAAATCGATCGACATCCATATCTCGAAAACCAGGATAACCATTAAAAAGGAATTTTTCAACGACCTCTACAATCCTCACCTGGAAAAGAGTTTGTGCTATTACCGCAGCGATACCAATACTATTTATCTAATTTCCGCATCCGAGTATCACAGAAATATCCAACTGGGCTTAGTCATATGGGTCATTCAAGACGGAGAAGTTAAACAACGAATGATCAAAGGGAAATATATAGGAAATTGATATCCGCTAACGAATGAAAGGTATACTGATGAGATTTGTACTGCGCCTGCTGGCGCGAGGATCTTGCTCGTGCCAGAAAATATATAGCGCATCCTTGCGCGGGAATGTATTAACAGCGCAAGTAACAAATACCCTGCACCGGGAGGCGCTCGCGCCAGCGAGGCCAGCAAAGGCATTTTAAGACAGATTGCAAACAGACAGAAGATGGGAGTTTGGAACACCAAAATAAATGGGAACGATACCTTTCAAGATATCTATCAAAATTTCTTTGACTTATATAATCAAGGGCAAAATCCAGCGGATGTTTCTAAACAAATTCAGGATGACTTTGCTGAAATGTTTAACGACTCTGACGACAGAAACAATAGTTTATTCGGACTTGCATTCGCTCAATGGGAGACAAAATCACTTGCCCCTGCAGTTTACGAACAAGTCCAAGAAATTATTGAATCGGGTCACGACCTTGAAGTTTGGAAAGGACTTGGTGCAGACGAAAAAACGTTAAAACAACGTAAGGTTATACTCGATAAATTTCTGACGCAGATTTCGATAGAGCGGGAAAACCCAAAACGCAGGGCAAAACTGAAATTTGAATTGACGACCATTGAGTTAGTAAAAGCGGTGGCACCGGACAACAATAAAGTATTTGAAGCGAGTGAACATTACACAAATGGAGTTTACGGGCAAACAGGTTCAGGAATAAGTTGGGCGACAGGTGGTGGTTCTGTATTCTATTTCACAGGCCAAGGGCAATATGTTACTGCTCGTTGGCTTGACAGTCAGACGTTAGAAGTCAGACACGACAAGAATATAATTTTCACTAAAAAAAACGAAACCTTTTTTTATTGTGGTGATCAAGGAAAAGTAATTTACATCCCAGAATAAAAAAGAATTTAAACTAGATGAACAGTAAATAAAACATAGAATAAAACAAACCATCACTTACCTCACCTTGCTCATTTTGTTCCTGACTTCCTGCAACAGTGATAACAAAACAAAAATGAAACCCGCTGGCACAAGCGGATGCTTGCGCCAGCAAATTTTATTTAATTTTGAATAACTAGTAGAGCTTGCTGAGTTATAGAATCCCCGCGCAGGGATGCACTATCTGCTTTGGGCACGAGCAAGATGCTCGTGCCAGCAAGAGCAGCGAGATAAAAATAAATATGAAGAATTATAAAAAAGTAATTTTAGACAAGCTTTGTTATACAGAACTTGTATACGGGCGAATCAATAAGAAACTGAAAATGGACCTTTCCAGGGATAAAATTGAAGCACTCATTGCAACGATCATCTTGGAAACAGACGAAAACGAATTTATAAAAACAGGTAAGAATTTTTACATTACGAACAAGAAAAGAAATGTCAGGCTGACCATTAATTCTTATACCCACAGAATTATAACTGCTGACAAGTTGAACACTATAAAGGCGAACAAAAGAACAACGAACATCAGTTTGCCCAGTAGGTAAGACAATAGTTTTCACCAGTGCAGTTAAGTAGTATCTACTATAAATATCCCTTTTCCGGATGGGCCAGCAGGTATAATAACTTTTGTTTCGCCTGCAGCCAATCGCTGTCGATGATGCTGTAATAAGCAGAATTGCGTTTGGTGCCGTTATCCCGGATCATGTCGTGGCGTATGATGCCTTCTAGCTGCGCACCGGTTTTTTCTATGGCTTTACGTGAACGGATATTGTTCTCGTCCGTCCGCAGCTGAACCCTTACTGTGGAAAGTTCTTCAAAACAATAATTAAGCAGCAGCAGCTTGCTTTCTGTATTGATGTTGGTGGCCCAGTACTCAGGATGCAGCCAGGTCCATCCGATTTCCAGTTTTTGGTGTTCGGGCTGTATGTCCAGAAATCGCGTGCTGCCTATGATTTGGTTCCCTTCTTTTTTGACTATGGTGAAAGGGTATTGCGTTCCCTTATCTTTTTCCAACAAAGCGGCTTCTAAACTTTGCGTCATCTTCCACGCATCACTTCCGTCCACGGCATAGTGCTGCCAGATTCTTTTATCGTTTGACAAGGCTACTAAGTCATCAAAATGCGAAAGGTCTAAAGGAATCAATTCGATTAAGTTTCCCTGTAAGTGTAAGGGATGTGGAATATAAGTCATCTTCTATTGATCAGAATAGTTACAGTGAATTCGAACGGCTTGTCCCAGTGCATTAAATTCAAACACTTCAGCCGCCAGTTTTTCATTTACAGAAGTATAATACAGCACCACGGTATGTACGCCAACAAAATAATGGTGTAACTCAAACTGCAAATCCGGATACTTGGTCAAACCGATTGTAAAGTATTGCTCCAAATCCATTTTATTGGTGATCGTGCCTGTTGTGTTGAATTGCAGCAAAGGAATCAAGGGAGAATGAAACTCCAGGGTGTCGGCATAGTGAGACAGGATGCGGTTTAAATCATGACTGTTCCATGCCGCAATCCATTCTTCGGCAAATTGTTTTGCTTGCTTTGTAGTCATAGCATATTAAGAATTTAGAATGTTAAGATATACGTCAAACGGTCCGACCTGTTCTTTGCACTGCTTGGCCATTATTCTTGCAATCTGCGCGGTATGGCTCAGGTCGTGCGTTACCCAAGTTGCTATAAGCTGTTGTAAATTAACTTCTCCGAGTTTGAGATGAATAGCGGTCCTGAGAAGGTCTGCTTCTTTCAACTTGTAATTTTTTAATGTGCTGAGATTGTTTTCTCTGATAAGACTAAATTCTTCCAGCAATTTTTCAAGAGACTTACTTTGTGCCAGCCCAAAATGAGTAGTCATGTCAATGGGAGAAAACGTTTTACCTGCATCGTCGGACAAAATGATTTTCGTCCGCACGATCCAGTTTGTTTTTTCACAAATAATCAGATGCGCTATCACTTCTTTAACACTCCATGCATCTCCGCCTTCATGATGTTCTGTCCAATCTGAACTGAGGTGACGGAGCATAGTAAAAAGAACGGCTGGCGTCTTTTCAAGAACTTCCAGCGATTTGTCCAGGTCAAATTTCATCGTTAAGGTTTCTTTATTTCTTGTAGTAAAAGATCAATGTTGATTTTTCAATCAGGTTCTGTTGCAGCATAAAGCCCACCAAAGCTGGATTCGCAGATTGGTCTAAGCCTAACTTATCACACTTCAGCGCATAAACGGTTACTTCATATTTGTGAAAACCACTGCCTTCAGGGGGACAAGGACCTCCGTATCCGAACGTTTTAAAATCGGTTATGCTTTGAATCGCACTAGCAGGAGCGAGCTTTAATTCCAGGTTTCCTGCACCGGATTTCAATTCGGCAATAGACTGAGGGATATCGAAAATCAGCCAATGCCACCATCCACTCCCTGTTGGTGCATTATAATCAAAAACAGTGATGGCAAAACTTTTGACACCCTCCGGTGGATTTTCCCAATACAGTTGAGGGGATGTATTTTCACCTGAGCAACCGAATCCCTTCAATACTTGTTTGTCTGTTGCCTGTCCGCCAAGTTCCTTGCTTTTGAGAGTGAAAGTTTGTGCTGAAACTGACATGCAGCAGCATAAGCACGCGATAAAGAAAGAAGTTCTTTTCATTGTTCTTGAGTTTTTTTACAAAGATGTAAGAACAATGAAAAATTCCGGTTACGCTTAACGTTCAAAAAATTTCGCTATTGGTTCATTTTACATGAAATTGTTTGGGCGATACACCGAAATATTTCTTAAACTCATGGCTAAAGGCCGATAAGTTTTCATAACCGAGTTCCGAATAAATTTCAGACGGATGTTTTTGTAAGGCAAGGGATTTTTTTGCTTTCTCCATCTTGACCTGAATGAAATACTTTTGAGGCGGCATGTTGTACTGGCTAACAAAATGCCGCTTAAAAGTCGATAGGCTCATGTCGCAAAGAAAAGCCAGTTCTTCCACTGTCAAGCCTTTGTCCAGGTTAAGTTCAACCACTTGCTTCAGTTTAATGTCCGTTTTACCGGCCAAAGCGTTCGAGACGAGTTGCTGAAAAACTTCCGGATAGGTGCTGCTGATATAGCCTAAGAGTTCCTGCACCTTCAACTCATTCATTGCGGTATTGTTTTGCCTGCGCAGCAATTGCAAGGATTGACAGTAGTGATTTAAGAATTCATCTCTTTGCACTTTTAGTACAGGTGTGTTGGATTCTTTTTTCGCAATGGTCAATTGATGTGCGTTACAAAAATCTGCAAGGGTATCATTGCCAAAGAATACGAGGATGGCCTCATAGGTATTTTGTTCCGCTAGACTCTCTGACATAAGAACGCTTCCACTTGTCATCATCAGTAGTTCTTGATCCGTCACTTTTTGTTTGCCTGTTGCTGTTTGAACTTCTTTCAGGCCTTGCTGTAACAGGCAGAACATATTTTTAGTGAACACTACTTTATTCTTTGTCGAAGATTTATCATTGGAATAAAAGTAAATCAGGGAATCATGGGAACCGATCCCAAAGTCATCCGGCAATTTGAAAAGACTGTTGTTCATGATCGACGTTTATAAATGAAAAGTGCTAAGATGCTTTATATAATATAGTAAATCAGTATATTGAAGTCAATACACGGATCGGAAATGTACCTCATTCCGCTGGCACAACGCATGCTTTCGCCAGAGAAAGCATGCGTTGTGATCAGTCTTGTTTTTCGCTTAAGTAATACGTATAACTAAACAAAGGCTGAACTCCGAAACCGAAATTGTTCATTAAAATGGAAAGGTATAGTACCCTGTCTTGAAAGACGCCTACTTCCATAGGATACTGAGAACCTCCGTTTCCGGTTTGATTTTGAATAAAGTTATAGAGATTAAACACGATAGTTTGCTCATCCACTAAGGATGAGTCATTGGAATAGGCAGGTTTTGAAGGATCAGTGATAAAGTTGAAGGTACTTTTAAAGTCGTTTAACTCGCCCAGGTAGATTTCAACCGATTGATCAGCTTGTACAAGAATGGATTCTGTGATTAAAACTTCCAGGTTTCCTACTTTTCTTTTCATTGTTTATTAATTTGCTAATCTCGGAATATAGTAGGTTTCAATCTTAATTTAAAATGGAACTAAGAATTTTAAATGAGTTTAAGATATGATCATGATTCCCTGCTAAGGCAAATGGATATACCTGATACACTAAACAAAACATAGAATGAAACAAACCATCACTTACCTCGCATTGGCAATTTTATTCCTGGCTTCCTGTAGCAGCGAAAGTAAAACAGAAGTGAAAAGTAAAAATGAACCGACGTCAACAACCGACAGCTCAACTTTCCAAAGCGGATATGCTGACGTGAACGGGCTGCATATGTACTACGAAATATACGGACAAGGGAAGCCCCTTGTACTCCTTCATGGAGGCGGTTCCACCATCCAGAGCTCTTTTGAAAAAGTCATTCCCCTGTTTGCCAAAGACAGAAAAGTAATCGCGGTAGAATTGCAGGCGCACGGTCGGACAAGTGATAGAAATGCTGATTTAACATTTGAACAAGATGCCGATGACGTCGCTGCAATGCTTAAAAAACTGAACATTGACAAAGCAGATTTTTTCGGTTTCAGCAATGGAGCGACAACGGTATTGCAAATTGCCATTCGTCATCCTGAACTAGTGCATAAAATTGTTTTGGGTTCTCCGCTTGCCAAACGCAGCGGAATGCCGGAAGGATTTTGGGGCTTTATGAAGCAAGCGAAATTGGAGAACATGCCCGAACAGCTAAGAACAGCCTACAAACAAGTGGCGCCGGATACGAGCGGTTTGCAAACCATGCACGACAGAGATGTCAAGCGCATGTTGAATTTCAAAGACATTCCGGACGAACAAATCAAATCCATTCAAGCACCGGCTTTAATCATCAATGGCGACAAAGATGTGATTACAGTAGAGCACGTTCTTGAATTGCACAGACAATTAGCGAACTCTCTACTAGCGATCATTCCCGGCGGTCACGGAGCATACATCGGAGAGATAACAACCATTAACGAGAACTTCAAGGAAAGCAGCCTGGTGGTTCCAATGATTGAGCAGTTTCTTGATGAGGTTGAAGTTCAGAAAAAATAAAGCAATAGTATGCGGCAACAGATGGCATCGATGGGTATCGTCGCCCCGCTGGCGCAAGCAACAGAATCTAAGAGTAGCAAATTAAAAGAGAAATAAACAGATGAAAAAAAAGGATTTCTTCACCATCATCGTCAAGCTGTTTGGCTTGTATTTATTCGTCACCACATTGTTCAATATCATTCCGAGCAGCCTGCAATATTGGGCTTCGGAAAGCGAATGGTTTTTCAGGTTAATCCCTCTGGCTGCCATATTCCTGGCTGTTTCATTGGTTACACTCTTCTTATTCTATGCGCATAAAGTAACCACCTTTCTAAAGCTGGACAAAGGTTTTGAAGACGAAGAGATTAATTTCGGAAGCCTGGACGCCGAGAAAATTTTACATTTAGGACTGATCATTGTCGGCGGGTTGATGTTTTTAGATAACCTGCCCCTTTTGTTAACGAATGGTTATCTCGCTCTTAAAGATTCTGTGCAAACCACCTTTGATGCAACGGGTACACCGTTTGGCACTCAGCTGGACTATGCTTATTTATGGTCAAGCGGATTGAGTGTTTTGTCAGGGTACTTGATTTTAACCAATTACAGATGGCTAGCGACCTGGTTGCTGTCGAGAAATGAACTTACCGGAAAACCGAAGATCTAAGTAAAGTTTTGACTACGTCGAACCTTCCGGGTTTTGTGAAGCTGGCTGATTATTGATCCCCGGGCTGAAAGCTCTATGTTGCTTTAGATACAAGTGAATGCTTGCGCCTTCGGGTGTAGCTGATTTTGATAAATTAAAAAAAATAAATATAGTTTTATAATGGAATCAATTACTTCTATTTTTAATTTAGGTGATACACTGAATAAGGTGCGTCATTTTTTTCTGATATTGGGACTAATACTAGCCGCTGATGTTGGCTTAATGATGGCTGATAACAAAAATTTATATCAGGTATTAAGTGATCCGATTTCTAATCGCGTTTTAGTACAAATGGCAATCGGTATATTGTTTTTTTGGTTTTTCAATGCAATGTTTTCTGCTGTTCTTAGGAACATTATTACACTGATAGTAGTAAATGTGTCAACAATTTCCAAATATTTTTATGTAAGTAAAAAAAACTGGAACAAAACTAATTTCAGTTATGCAGAAATGATCTTTTACGCAACTAAACATGATAATCAGGTATTGATGCAACGTTACCAGGAAGCCGTAAAAAAACGGGAAGACAATATTCGTTTTAGAAACTTCTTATTTTCGTGGCTGGTTTTTTTCTTTATTGATGCATTCATGGGTAAGGATTCGCTTGTAAATGTTTATCCAATATGGAAACATAATGTAATTAGTATGATGCTAACGTTTTTCTTCTTAGGTCTATTTTATTATATCTTTTTAAAAGATGATAATGAAGACAGCGATTCTAATGAAGCTAAATCATACCGATATGGTTTAGAAGTAAATGAAATAGATGTTTTATATTCAGAACATAAGGCTAGATAAGTTCTGTCGCTGGTGCGAGCATCTTGCGCGAGAAGAGTTAAAACTTACACAGAAAGTTATTAGATATCAAAAACAATCAAGCAAATAGTTAATTAATGGACAAAAATGAAGATACTTATAACACTATCTCTAATCCTCCTCCATTCGCATGTAGTATGGGCGCAACTTGAATTTACCAAAAGAGATAAATGGTTTTTCGTAGGGGCAGACAGTATTGAAGGTAAAAGAATCATTTCAGATGTTGTGATTTCACCTGTAGATAGTAGTCATCTGAAATTGACAATTGGTATCAGGGACAATTTTATACTTAAAGAAACTATTCTCGATAGTGTTAAAATAGATACCTCTTCGATCAGAAACGATAAGTACTTCATAGATAGAAATAATAAGAAACTCTCTGCTTACCGCTTTTATAGTGCGAGTGGACTCGAAATACTTGTAACGAAAGAACTATGGAATGACAATTCGTACAATTCAAAAGGAGAGAAACTGGATCGATACTATACCTTGTTGATGGTTGACGTGAAACTTCCTCGAAACAAAAAAAGATACGTGAAGACATTACCTCTAATGTTTGAAAAATAGATATCGGCACGAACAAAGGAAACAATGTGCAGAAGAATAAAATGAATCCCTCACTGGCATTAGCACACGCTGGTAATATATTTCAATTTTAGTTTAAATGGAGCTAAGAGTTATACAGTTGCAAGAAGATAAATCGGATCCGTTGTTTGCATCACCTGAGGGGCAGACGTTGTTGGAAATGTACAAGGATTATTATCCTACGATAGGTTTTCATTTGCCATGGGTAGGTTATGCTATTTTAAGAGATCAGCAAGTAGTAGGCACTTGTGGTTTTACGGGACAACCCAAAGACCGGAAAGTAGAATTGGCGTACTGGACCTTTAACGGATTTGAAGGAACAGGCGTGGCTTCGTTTGCATGCAAAGCGCTGCTTGAGATGGCGCAGAAAGAGGATCCTCATCTCACGGTGACTGCGAAGACTGCACAGGAGCACAATGCATCGACAAAAATCCTGGAGAAGAATGGATTTGTTTTTACAGCCATTGTACAGGACGAAGAGATAGGCGACTCCTGGTTATGGATACTCGAGCCATTAAGGCCGGGGCCAGTAGCGCACGCAGTATAAATGATAAAGGAGCCACACGCTTAATGTGGTTTTAATACGAAAGAACAAATAAGTATAAAAAGGCTATCTTGCACTTACATTATACCTGAAACTGGGTATATGATGAAAGACTGACTTACTTTTTCCTTTGTAAGGATATTTACTCTTAAACAATGGCTATGAGACACCTCTATTTTTGCTTCCTCATTTTTATGCTCAGTACATACGCTCGTGCACAGTATGTCAACATTCCTGATCCTGAATTTGTAACCTATTTACAAACCAATTATCCGGCTTGTATGAACGGCGCTCAGTTGGATACTACCTGCGCTGGCATTCGTTCGGTGACACACCTGACTTTGGGATGGGCGTCTGTCAGCAACCTGGATGGTCTTCAATATTTTGACGGCCTTACGAATTTGAAGGTGATGGGTATTATCAAAACGCTGTCTATCCCTGCGTATCCGCCTTCCTTAATTACACTGGAATGCTGGAGCGGTACGCATACCGTGACGCTGGGGAAAGTCCCTGCATCACTGGATACCCTGAATTTGGATGCTGTAGCGTATACGCATCCGTTGCACGATTCACTTATCTACCTCGTACATACACGCGGATACAGCGGATATACGCTGCCTGCCAACCTGAAACACTTCAGTTGTTACAATAATAATCTGACGGCTCTGCCGCCTCTGCCTGCATCGCTTATATCATTAGCCTGTGGCTACAATCTCCTGACAGACCTGGGGGTATTGCCGCCTCAGCTTAAATACCTGAGTTGCGGGAGCAATAATTACATGACTACCTTGTCTGAGCTTCCTGCCACGCTGGAAGATCTGGATTGTTCAACGAATAGTCTTACGACTTTACCCGCTCTGCCAGCCAGTTTAAAGAATCTGCAGTGTATGGAAAATCAGCTCACCGTGCTTCCTGAACTTCCTTCTGCTATCGAGTCAATCTATATAAATAGAAATCAGCTGACGGCATTGCCCGTATTGCCGGCAAGTTTAAAAGCATTGGCCTGTGCATCTAATGAGATTGAAGTCATGCCGGCATTGCCTGATGGTCTGGAGACGCTTATATGTGATGATAATAAACTTAGCCAACTACCGGCATTGCCAGCGGGATTGAAGGCTTTGTTTTGCAGTAAGAATGAGTTGACCAGTCTTCCCGAACTACCGGTAACGCTGGATTCTTTGTTTTGTAATAATAACAAGTTAACCAGCTTGCCTGCTTTGAATACACCATCGCTGGGAGCTTTGGTCTGCACAGGAAATAAAATTAAATGCCTGCCTTTTCTTCCGAACAGTCTGATGGAGCTTTGGGTAGATGAAGAGATCACTTGTCTGCCGAACAAGCCTACCAACCCTGATTTTTATCCGAACACTTTACAGGTTTGTACGGATGAAACTTCAGGATGTAGTGTATACCCATTGATCAGTGGCTATGTATTTGTGGACAATGACCTGGACAATGTCATGGATTCGGATGAAACACCTTATCCTAATGCTCCGCTTCTTATCCAGCCCGGCAACTACATGCTTCTGGCAGATGAAAACGGAAGGTATGAGGTCAATGTGCAGGCAGGCACCTATGCTTTTAGTATCGATGAAGAAGTGCTGCCTTATTTTGCTGCTGTTCCGGCCAGCCATTCTGTTACCGTTTCGGAATATGGAGAACGTTCGGAGAATCATAATTTTGGATTACAAAGCCATGAACTATTTGATGACCTGAGTGTCGTGCTCACTCCCAATGGTATCGTAAGGCCTGGAAGAGATGCGGGATACAGCATGGTCTGTAAAAATAAAGGAACCTCTGTTGTGAGTGGAAGTCTGTCTCTTACATACAGTAATTTATTAGAAGATCCTTCCTCTCTACCTGTGGTGAGTTCAGCCAATGGCAATGTATTGAGCTGGAATCTTTCCAATTTTTTCCCAGGCGAAGTACGTCGCATCAAGGTTTTCTTTACCGCCTTAACAACGGCGCAAATGAGTGAACCGGTTGAACTCACTGCGGTGCTTACTACAGCAGGCGATGATGCAAATCCAGGCGACAATACGGAAAAGACAACACAATATATTCTTACGTCTTATGATCCTAACTTTAAAGAAGTGTCGCCCTCCAAAGACCTTGCTCCTGAAGAAGTACCGTTGCAGGATCCCTTCACTTATACCGTTCACTTTCAAAATACCGGCAACGACACCGCTTTTGTCGTCATGATAAAAGATACAATCAGTACGAATTTCGAAATCGAAGAAATCAGAACCCTTGCCGCAAGCCACAACTATACGTTTAACATGAAAAATAATGCAGCGGTATGGAAGTTTGAAGAGATCCTGCTTCCGGACAGCACAAGAGATGAACCGAACAGTCATGGATATGTCAAGTACCGCATCGTTCCGAAAAACACCCTGGTGAAAGGCGACCGCATAGAAAATACTGCGCATATTTTCTTCGATTACAATGTACCCGTGGCCACGAATACTACTGTCAATAGGGTAGTAGAGCCGACATCCATTCATGGAAGTGCCGGACAAGATCGATTGAACCTGTATCCCAATCCAACCAAGGGCATTGTATCGGTAGCGTTGTCCGGCAATGAAGGGCAGCAGGGAACCATCAGGATCTATAATTCCCAAGGCATGCTGATCCGGAACATGGATCAGCTGTACCTGCCGGATATACTCACCATAGATTTAAGTGGAGAGCCTAAAGGCATATATTATATGCAATTGACCGGAACTGACAGAAGCAGAACCGGGAAAATCGAATTGTATTAAGAGTATACTAGTAAGGATGAAGCCGGTGCCGGATGATCAGGTACCGGCTTTTTTATTTACCCTGGGAGATGAATGAGCTGTTATTCGAATATTAGTAAGGATGAATAGTGAGACTTTTTTTATATTGTGAACAGTAAATTTTTAACCATGAACGTACGTCTTCAAAGCGAGTCATTTCTACCTGTTCTATTCCTCTTATTCTCTTTGGCGGCAAGCGCTCAGGTGGATGAACACATGAAGTTTAAAATGTTTTGTTCTGCATTAAGCAATCAGAGCACCGCACCAAATTACGTCGTGGTAACGGTCAGGAATTTAAATACAGGAGAGATCAAGGAGGTCTGTACGGAAGCACCATTCATCAACGGTGCCATGGGTAGAGAAATCGGTGACTGGTCAATCCAATGCAAGGATTATAAAGCGAGGTATTTCGAACTGTCGAAAGACAGTGCCTTATCAAATATCAGTTTTAATCTGTATACGCAAAGCGAACTTGAGCGATTTGAAAAAAGTATCCATGTTGCTAATATCGTAGAACAAGTGAAAAGCGGGAAATTGAACGGTAAGACTTTTGAAGGAAGTAAAAAGGAGCAAGTTATGTTTGCCCATTTGATGTTTAATTACGGCGTTATGATGACACGTGGTTGTATTGCGGGAAATATTTGTAAACTTAGTTATTTTAAATGACGCTCGTCTTTGCTCTCGCCAGTAAAGAGAACAAAGTGAATTATAATAAAATGAAATCATATAGAATAAAATTCGTCCATCATTAGGCCTTGACACATTCCGTATGCCATACGGGTAACGCTTTTTAATAATTTACTTCACAAAACAACATAAGAATGGTAGACAAAGTTTTTTTAATCACAGGAAATAAAGTTTCATCTTTGATAACGGATGAAAATTCATTAAAGTTTTCATCCGCAACAGCTGAATCTGTTCAGTCTTTCAAAGAGGCTTTTGCTAAAAAACTTTCTTTATCGACAAAACTGGAAATCAAATACGATTCCATTAAACACATTAGAAAAGAAGACGGCGATAAAGATGTAATCATTCTTTATAAGAAAGCGTTAGGGATTCCAATGGATTGTGAATTCTCATTTAAAGACAGCGCAGACTATGATACCTTTTTTGCATTTTTCGAAAAAGAGAAAAGCTTTATAAAAAGCCACGAAGCCTTGAAACCTTTACTGGCCATTCGAAACTACGGCATTGGTCTCATCGTCACACTTGTTGTTACTGTTTTTTCCTACTATCAAGCCCTTGCAATAACGGATGGCACAGCGGAAGAGGCTCACAGTGGTAAAGCACGACTCTTTTTCCATGTCGTAGAACTCCTTGGAGACAAAGGAGTTCTTGCAATAGGAGGTTTGTTGTCTTGCTTTTTGGCTTACAAAGTCTGGACAAGATTTTCAAATCCGCCTACTCAAATAAAATTAACGCCGCGAAATTTATAGTAAAGAGAACAAAGATGCTTTGCCGGCGCCGGCATTTATCAGTGCCGGCAAACATTATTTATTCATCACCTTTTAATAATTCATATGACAGACAAACAGTTTTCAGAACACATTAAAATCTTAAAAGAGATTAGTACAAACATTCAGGGCTTACATAAGAAATTGGATGTGATGAATGACTATGTTCATGACATCAAGCATAGTAAAGATCTTGTAGTGAATGATTCGGATGATTTATTCAAGTTGGTAAAAGAGATCAAGGAACTCATTGATAAATAAGTTGTTTGGCCTTATCTGTGCTTCGATCGCTAAGATCATACAATATGAACACACACATACTATTCTTTCAAGGCGGCGGAGGTCAGGAAGACCATGAGGCAGATGCAAAGATGGTCGCTTCGCTGCAATCGCATCTGGGCTCCAACTATGAAATTCACTATCCGTTGTTGCCGAATGAAGAAGCACCGGACTTTGGTCGACTGAAACAAATCGCGCATGAAATTTCTGTAAGCCAGGAGCCGCTTATCCTGGTTGCGCATTCTTTAGGTGCATCCATGTTACTGAAATATTTGTCAGAAGTTAAGAACACAAAAAAAATCACCGGTGTTTTTTTAATCGCTACTCCTTTCTGGAGTGGAAAGGAAGACTGGGAAAAACCGCTGACCTTAAAGCCGGATTTTGCTGAGAGACTGGATCAACAGATTCCGTTGTTCTTTTACCATTGTCGCGACGACCAGGAAGTGCCCTTTGACCAATTTGAGTTGTATAAGAAGTGTCTTCCATGGGCGACTTTCCATGACATGCCGTCAGGAGGTCATCAACTTGACAACGGGCTTAAAGCAATAGCCCATCATATTGATTCTATATAATGTAAAGAAGAACGGTTGCGAATCAAAAATTATTTAAACAAGATACAACCATGATCATGTATTACGATCCTGACTACCAGGAAACCAAACGCATCATGCTCGGTGAAGAATCGATGAAAGCAGAGTTCAGGCCATTAGCGGATTGGGTGGATGAAACGTTCGGTGTAAAAACCATTAACATCGTTTATGATACGATTGAAGAAGGAACACGTCCTCGGCTGGAACTTTGTTTTGAATTTGAAAAAGAAAAAGACGATTTTTTAAACAGAGAGTATTTAAACTATGACGGACTCAAACAAAAAGACATTGCACTTAAATTTCAACAAACCATCGAAGCACAGGGTTTAACGGAGCAATATCCAACCGAAAACATCTGGATCATATTCGGCGGATTTGAACCGATTGCACGGATGGAAGCCAATTCCATTATTCCTCAGGAAGATATCGAGGCATTGAAAACCGCATTGGATAACAAAGACCTTTGGGAAATTTCAAGAGCGTTTTCCGGCGTCACATTTTTTCTTTACACGGATCAACAGCTAAAGGAATATGAAAACAGTGCTGCACGAAAGTTATGGACAGACAAGTATTTTGATATTCTGGAACCCTACAATCAGTTCGGTTATTTCAAGCGCGAGGACTTTAATATTTACCTGGACAGCAAGGAAAATTTTGATAAGAACTACGCAGGCAATTGGTATTACTATTATAAATAACCTTGCTATAAAAAGTTAAATAACAAACCAGGAATCCTTAAAACTACCTAAAATTGAGTACGTCTTATAAAATTCACGCCTAAAATTTAGTATGCTGAATGCCTCTGTTCATGGAATTATTGGCTTTTTTCGTCGATTATTTTATTAGATATGTGGATTTTTTTGGATAGTTTTTGCGGAAATAAATACTCATTTTTATACAGTGTTTCCAGGGCTTAATTTTTTAAACATCATTTTTGTGGAATGTAGAAGAATTCCACATTTTTTTTGAGTTTGCACGATTATCGTTTAGGTAAGTACATGGTTTATTATTTTCACTTTTAATGGATACGACTATGACTGCCAAACCAATTTTGTTCGCTGCGTTTTTATTTAGTATGTTTTTTTTAAATACGCCCTGTTTTTCTCAACTACAAAATGCGATAATGCTTACTGTTTCTTGTACATCAGAATCTGGAATAAGTACAGATCAGACAGCTATCAGATTTCTGGAGGAAGCAACAGATTCTTTCGATTCTGAATGGGATGCTTACAAATTTATGAATCCAGGCTCTACACCTAATATTTACAGTCAGTCGGATGAACAATATGCTATTAATGCGCTAACCAACACATTCTATACGAAAGATGTTTTTGTCCATTTTAAATCCAAGGTCTCCGGCATTTATTCTCTATCAGCCGATGAGATCGGTGAATTTGATGCTGATTGGTCTATTACTTTAATAGATCGGTTTACGCAGGAAGAAATCAATTTAAGAAGAGAGGCTGTTTATACATTTACTTCGAAAGCAACGGATAAATCAGAACGTTTTTTGATGAAATTTGAAAAGAGCCCGACTAATTCCTTTGTAACATCAAGCGCCGAGAGCCCTAAGGTAAGAGAAGAATATATTTATACCTATCAGGATAATCTTTATATTCATTTACCTTCGCTCCCTTCTTCTGCATCCATTAGCGTCTACGATGTTTCGGGCGCACAGGTCATTCACTCTGAAGCTTGTCATTCAGAGTATAGTTTTAAACTGGAAAAAACAGGAATCTATAATGTTAGTGTGTTAACGAATGATAATGCCTACTCAACAAAAGTATGCTTGTTTTAATCCACAAGAAAGATTAACGGACCACGTTGCGTAGCCTTTCTTGTTTCATTTTAGAGTAAAACAAAAAGTCCCTTGTTCCATAAAGAACAAGGGACTTTTTTGTGTCTATCGGTTACCGTGTTGCGAAGCATCCGTAATTCAAATCATGAAGATTGCAATCTTAAGGTGTTATCTGCGCTGCTTATCACATGTAGATTTTATTGTTTTTTTATACTGTATAGTCTGCCCGCATCAGTGATGGCATACAAAGTACCATCGGAGGTTTGTGTTATATCTCTGAAGCGTTGATTATCGCCGGCGAGTAATCGTTCTTCCGCTACTACGCGATTATTTTCAATGACCAACCGTGCGATGTGCGTGCGGCTTAGGGAACAAACAAAAAGATTGTTTTGCCATTCCGGAATGCTGTTTCCTTTATAAAAGGTCATGCCGCTAGGCGCAATCACAGGATCCCAATAATAAACGGGTTGCTTCATTCCATTTTGCTGTTGAATAGGAGCACCGATAGGCTCACCACTGTATTCTATTCCATAGGTAATAGTAGGCCAACCGTAATTAGCGCCCGCCTGAATGCGGTTTATTTCATCGCCTCCACGAGGACCGTGTTCTCCCTCCCATAAATCACCTGTGGCAGGATGAATGGCTAACCCCTGAGGATTTCGATGACCGATGCTGTATAATTCAGGCAGCGGGTTTGTACCACTGAATGCAGGGTTACCAGGCGCCGCTGCACCATCTGTTGTGATGCGAATAATTTTACCTAAGGAAGCACTTACGGATTGAGCCAGGGGACGTGTCGATAAGATGGAACGTTCTCCTGTACTTACCAATAAATTTCCTGTCGCATCAAAAAGAATGCGGCCACCATAGTGGAGATCACTGTTAGCGGCAGGATTCCCCCGGTAAATGATGGTTGCATTTTCGATACTCGTTTCACCGGTAGATAATTTCCCTTTAGCAACTGCAGTGACGGTACCGCCTGTAATGTTATCAGAAAACACCCAATAAACCATTCGATTAGACGAAAATTGAGGGTCTATACATAAACCCAATAAACCTCCCTGATTCGCTTGATTCACAGAAGGAATACCTGTGATCGCACTACTGACTGTACCGGTTGCGGTAACAATACGCATGCTACCACTCTTTTGCGTAATCAACAATCGACCATCAGGAAGTGCCGCTATTCCCCAGGGGGAAGCAAGTGCAGAAGTAACAATAGACGATTGATAAGGTGTATTCGTCGTTGTTCCATTTATACGTGTTTGTCCTGCGAATGCCGGACTGTAAGTAGTATTTGCCGGATTAGTTTCTACAGGAGCCCCGGTGTAGGAAGTGCCGGGTTTCTGATCGTCTTTTTTGGAACAACTAATCGTTAGTATCAATGCCCCCGCAAGGATAATAAAATGTTTAGCGTTATTCATAGCTTTTTTTTTGGGTGAAAGATTTTTAAGGTTGAAGAATTACAATAGCTGCTGTACCATTACTCTTTAATATATCCAATACTATTGTCAAATCCCAGTAAAAGTATTGAAGTCTCCTCTTAAAAGAGCTGGTAGAATGGCCATATGAAAGGCGATAATTTTAACAGGTATAAAAAAATAGTATAGATTTGCTGTAGTATAAAAATAAACAATTGAGCTATGGATAAAATATTTTGGATCGTGTTAACATTTTTATCGGGGGCCTTCTTACCTCTACAAGCCGCATTAAATGCAAGATTAGGCAAAGCGGCAGAAAGTCCGCTGTATGCTTCTTTGATTTCTTTTATTGTAGGTACGGTAGGTTTGATCTTGTACATTGTATGCACTCGTCAAACCGTATCCTGGGTAGGACTGAAAGAAGCGCCTGTTTATATCTGGCTGGGAGGTTTGCTCGGCGCATTTTACATTGCGGTGATCATTTTTGCTTTCCCTAAACTCGGTCCCGGTTTATCCTTCGGTCTGATCGTTGCAGCGCAAATGATTGTCTCTGTTTTACTGGAACATCATAACGTATTGGTCGCTCAACAACATCCGGTCAACCTGATGAGAGTATTGGGTATTGTACTCATTATTTCTGGGGTGGTGATCATTAGAAAGTTTTAGTTCCTGCCTGCACGCAAGGCGCAGGAGTTCTTTAATTTTGTTATATTAGATTGTTAAATCATTGTACTCCGCATGAAAAAATTACTGACCATCCTCGTTGACTGTCCTGATCAGAAAGGATTGATATATAAAATCACCAGTGTGCTGTATCAAAATGAATTGAACATCATCAAAAACCGTGAGTATGTAGATTTGGATACCAATCGTTTTTTTATGCGCACGGAAGTGGAAGGTGTAATGGATGAAGCGGAACTGGCAGCAGAATTAAAAGAAGCACTGCCCGATCAGAGCTGGATCAGTGTGGTGTCTGACCGCAAGAAGCAATTGGTGTTGCTGGTAACGAAGGAAAATCATTGCTTAGGAGATTTACTGGTGCGCAATCATTTCGGAGAATGGAATGCCGATGTGAAAGCAGTGATTGGTAATTACGATGTGTTGAGAAATTTTACCGAGCGTTTTGATATTCCTTACCACTGCGTTTCTGCAGAAGGGTTATCCAGAGAAGAACACGAACAACAAATGATCAAAGCGATTGATCAATACGCACCGGACTGCATTGTGTTAGCGAAGTACATGCGCAT
>Ga0247808_10000466_pt1 | contig 19912 bp, 6 predicted proteins | sample UWRJL089202R1_FD_179914 | JGI IMG/M metagenome (GOLD analysis project Ga0247808, IMG submission 179914) | Plant litter microbial communities from Arlington Agricultural Research Station in Wisconsin, United States - UWRJ-L089-202R-1 | ecosystem: Environmental > Terrestrial > Plant litter >... | reverse complement strand
AGGAAGTTCATTTTTGAATGGAACTACTAATTCTGCTACTTATAATCCTGCACCCGCTGAAAAAACTGCTGCGCCTACAAGCGTGACGCTCACATTCAAAGCGTCCAAAGCAGGTTGTACAGATGCCAGCGGAACGCTCAAAGTAAATATTACTCCTACACCAGTCATGAACGCAGGTCCTAACAGAACCATCTGTGCCAATGACTCTATCAATTTGGTAGGTACAAGAACCAATGCCCCAAGTTCTGTGTGGTCATCACCTACAGCCACAGGAACTTCATTCAAACCGAATACCACTAATCTAAGCACTAATTATAAGCCTACCGCTTTAGATAAAACGAATGGATCAGTGGTCATTAGTCTTACTTCTTCCGGTAATAATTGTACGCCCGTTGTGAGTACAATGACCTTAACCATTACACCTGCACCAACGATCAGTGCAGGAGCAGACAAAACTGTTTGTTCAAACAATCCTACGACCTCACTTAGTGCTACAACCTCCGCTGCAGGTGTGCAATGGTATGCGGGAACAGGCACTTATTCAGCTTCCAATACCAGCAACCCTTTAACTTATACGCTTAAAGCATCGGAAGTAGCCAGTTCTTCTACTGGTCTCGTTGTCAGAACTACCGGTGGCACCTGTCCTCCGGTAACGGATACCGTTTTCATATTTGTTACTCCAGCTCCTACTGTCAATGCCGGACCTGATCTTCCGTCTTGTGCCAATAATTCGACAATACAAGTCACAAGCGGTACCACTTCTGCTTCCAATATGACATGGTCTACCTTGAACGGAGGAACATTTAATAACACAGCCATCATCAATCCTTTCTTCACTCCTTCTCCCACTGATATTTCAGCAGGTAAGGCAACCATTATCCTTACTGCCAATCAAACAGGCTGTTTACCGGTAAGAGATACCGCTGTGGTAACGATCGATCCAACTCCTATCGTTTCAGCCGGTCCGAATCGAAGTGTCTGTGCCAACAATGCTACCGTAACATTCAGTGGAACGGTCACCAACGCCACAGGCCTGATCTGGTCTACAGCAGGTGATGGCAAATTCTCTCCTGGTGCTACAGCAACAGCAACTGGACTTACTCCTACCTATGTCCCTGGTCCTAATGATATCTCTTCGGGAGGTCCCATCATTATCACAGCGAGAAGTACCGGTGGTGGAGTACGTTGTACTCAGGTAGCCAGTACGACTCAACTTACTATTTATGCTGCACCTACCGTTAATGCAGGTACAGCAGGTCCCGTATGTGCTAACAATGCTGCTTCGATAGCTCTTTCTGGTTCTGCGACCAATGCCACTACTACTACCTGGACAGGTGGTGCAGGTGGAACATTTGGTGCTGCGAATAATTTAACTACTACTTATACGACTCTCCCTGCGGAAAGAACGCCCGGTAATATTACGTTCACATTAACAGCCACTAAAGCAGGCTGTACAAATGTAACCGGTAATGTAATAGCGAACATTACACCTATACCTACCGTTTCTGCAGGCGCGCCTCAAACAGTGTGTGCTGACAATCCTGTAGTAACACTTGCCGGTTCTGTCACTGTAGCATCAGGTGGTACATGGACAGGAGCAGGAACATTCTCCAATGTCAATCAGGTAAGTGGAAGTACTTATACTCCTACCGCTACTGAAATATCTCTGGGTACAGCTTCCGTTACATTAACCACTACAGGTAATGGAAACTGTTCTCCGGTTAATGCTTCTATGACAATTACCGTCAGACCTGCTCCAACTATTGACGCAGGCAATAACCAAACGGTTTGTGGGCTTAACCCTGCTGTCAGTCTTAACGCCACTGCTACTGGTGCCACAGGAGGGAACTGGACAATTGTTACCGGCAGCGGTACCTTTACCAGTGCAAGTAGTCTTTCTACTACCTATAATGCTGTAGCAGCTGACTTGACAAGAGGTTTTGTTGATCTGCGTGTTACTTCTTCCGGATCAGGAACCTGTCTTCCTGTTTTTGATGATGTACACATCAGCTTTACTCCGGTACCTTCAGCGAATGCAGGTCCTAATCAAACGGCCTGTACTACTGACTTCCCGGTACAACTAGCGGGTTCTGGTTCTACTGGTTCATGGACATCGGCTTCAGGTAATGCAGCAGGTTTCTCTAATGCCAGTGCTTTAAATAGTACTTATACACCTTCTGCGGGAGAGATTGCTGCTACTACAGCTACATTAACTTATGCTACCACTGCTTCAGCATTCTGTCCTTCAGTACAAAGTCAGATGACAATTACGATCGTTCCCGGTCCTGTTGTATCAGCAGGTTCACCCGCTATTATTTGTGGTAATGTTACCACCATCAACTTAGCAGGTACAGTTACCGGTCCTTCTACTACCGGTGGTTTCTGGAGTACCGCTAACGGTACAGGATCCATTGCAAACCCTAACCTGCTTTCCACTACTTATACCATTTCTCCTGCCGATATCACCAGAGGAACGGTAACCTTTGACCTGGCCTCTGTCGGTAGTGCTCAATGTAACGTCGTTCATTCTACCGTTACCTATACCATCCTGGCTCCTATCACCGTCTCAGCTGGTCCTAATCAAAACATCTGCGGTCTGAACGGTATCTCTTTAAACGGTACTTCTTCTACCGGTACAGCAACATGGTCCATTGTTTCGGGAACGGGTTCCTTCGACAATGCCAATGCACTCAATGCCGTATTCACACCTACCATTGCTGTTCCTGGATCTGTAACCCTTCAATTGACAACAACCGGTAACGGAAGCTGTCCGGCTCAACAAGCTAATGTGACCTACAACATCTCTCCGGCTCCTACCGTATCGGCTGGACCTAATCAAACCATTTGTGCTGACAGTGCCTATGTACAATTGGCCGGAACATTCACGGTGGCCTCCGGTATCCGTTGGTCAAAAGTGGCAGGTACCGGTACATTTGCACCTGACAGCGTATCCATCAACAGCAGGTATACACCTTCTGCTGCCGATAGAACTTCAGGTACTGTAACCCTTCGTGCCACAACAACCGGTAACGGTATCTGTGCGGCCGTCTTTGCGGACATGACCATCACCATCACTCCAAAAGTGACCATCTCTGCCGGTAACGATCAAACCTTGTGTGCCAACAATGCCGTAGCTACTATCGGTGGTACCGTATCCGGCGGGTCTACTACCGGTGCATGGACTTCTTCTTCCGGTAATGCGGCAGGTTTTGCCAATGCAGCTGCGTTGAACACCACCTACACACCTTCTGCTACCGATATCACCAATGCTATCGTGACATTGACCTTCACTTCTACTGCAAACGGTAATTGTAAGGTCACTTCCGATCAGATGATTATTCATTATACACCGGCTCCTGTCGTCAATGCAGGTCTTCCCCTTACGGCTTGTGCGTCTTCTATCTCTACGGGTGGAGTAGCCCTTAACGGTACCATTACAGGAGGCAGCACTACAGGGATCTGGTCTTCGCCTTCTGCCGGTAGTTCATTTACTCCCAACAATACCACACTGAATGCCCATTACATTCCTACGGCTGCAGATACCACCGCTAAAACAGTAACACTGACCCTTACTTCTACCGGAAACGGTACTTGTAATGCCGTCAATCAAACCGTCGTGGTAACCTTCTCTCCTATCCCTGTGGTCAATGCAGGACCTGATGTGACCATTTGTGCCGACAGTTTCTTTGTGGCGCTCAATGGTGTGGTCGCTAACGCGGGTGGTGGCATCTGGTCTACTACAGCGGGTGCCGGTACATTCCTGCCTTCTACCACAAACCTCAATGCCAACTTCACCCCGTCGGCTTCCGCCAGAACTGCTCATGTAGCCGTACTCACCCTGACTTCAACTTCTAACGGCGCTTGTCCGGCTGTGGCTGATAATAAAATCATCACCATCACCGATGCGCCTACCGTTAATGCTGGTCCTGATATCACCGTCTGCGCCAACGATTCTGTCGCTCACATTGTAGGAGCAAGCTTCACCATCGCTTCTGGTGTACAATGGATCAGTAACGGCAGTCAATCCTTCTCTAATGCGACTAGCACAACAACCGATTACACCCCTAATGCTTTAGACATTTCTTCCAGTCCACTGACCCTTACCATCAGAACGACCGGGAACGGAATGTGTAAACCGGTGACCGATCAGATGACCTTAACCATTACACCTGCTCCTATTGTATCGGCTGGACCTAATCAAACCGTCTGCGCAGATATTGCAGGGGTGCATTTGAATGGCGCCGTATCAGCAGGCAGTACGACCGGAACATGGTCCACTCCTACCACTGGCGGTACCTTCTCTCCCAATGCCAATACGTTAAATGCCGTTTACAACCTGGCACCAAACGACATCACGTCAGGTACTGTCGTATTGACCCTTACTTCTACCGGAAACGGTTTATGTAAACCCGTGGCCAGAACAATGACCATCAATGTAACGCCTGCTCCGACGCTTACTGTCGGGGCAGATCAAACAATCTGCGCAGATGGCAGTGCCTCTTTAACCAGTGCTAATGTAGTGGCTACCGGTGTGCAATGGTCCACCGCTGGCAACGGAACTTTCTCTCCTAGCAGATTCATCAACAATCCTGTCTATACACCCGGAAGCACAGATACAACGGCACACAGTGTTATCCTTACTGTAGTCACTACAGGCAATGGTACTTGTAATCCGGTTTCAAAAAACATTACTCTTACAATCAATCCTATTCCTATCGTGGAAGCGGGACTCAACAGAGTGGTGTGTGCAGACGTCGATCAGATCAACTTATCAGCCTCTGTATGGCATGCAACAGGCGGAACGTGGATAGGAAACGGAACAGGTACATTCAGTCCTGATGCCAATACGATCAACGCCACTTATATTCCAAGTGCAGCGGATATTTCCTCTGGAAATATCACACTGACATTGTCTGCCACAGGTGCAGGTACCTGCGGACCGGTATCGGATAACATGAGCGTATCCTTTACACCAGTTCCTACACTATCTGCAGGTCCTGATATCAATGTGTGTATAGGAACAGCATCCATCAATGTCAACGGTTCTGCTACCAATGCCTCCAACTTCCAGTGGTCTGTGATTACAGGCACTACAGGAGGCAGTATCACAGCCGCATCGATCAACACACTAGTCGCACAATACCAGGCTGTGCCAACAGATGCTGATGTCACCTTAAGATTGACGGCAATCCCAGGCGGAGGTTGTTCAAACGTAGACGATGACATGCACATCACCTTCTCTGCAGCACCTCCAATTAATGCAGGTCCGGATCAAACAGTCTGTGATTCTGAGTTGCCCGTACATCTGAATGCAACAGGTACTACTGCGAAATGGGATCCATCACCAACGGGTGGAACATTCCTGCCTAATGATCAAACACTGAATGCCATTTATGTACCTTCAGCTGCTGAAATAGCGGCTCACTCTACCGTAACCTTAACCATTAGAACGATTAATAACGGTGTATGTCCTTCCGGTAGCAGTACAGTGAAAATTACGATAAAACCAGGTCCTACGGTATCTGCCGGTCCGGATCAAACCATCTGTAAAAACGTACCTACGGTTACCTTGGCCGGTACTAAAAATGCAGTGGCTACAGGTATAAATTGGACAAGAGTTTCGAGCAGTGGATCATTCAATAACAGTACAGCGCTCGGTGCAGTCTATACTCCTTCAGCCGCTGATTATGCAGCGGGAGTAGCAACATTGGTTATCACCTCTACCGGGCATCCTGGCTGTAATGCTGTAACGGATACGATGCAACTATTCGTCACACCAGAACCTACCTTAAATCTGGGTCCTAATATTACAGTATGCGGTGACGCCGTATCGGTGCCATTGAGTGCAACGACGACCAATGCGGGCACCATCACCTGGTCCGGTGGAGCTGGATCATTCAGTCCTGCTAATGCCAACAATACAACCTATACCTTCAGCCCCGGCGATCCTGTTCCTGGTGCATTGGTGCTGCAAGCCGATGTAACACCGGTAGCTTCAGGTACTGTGACGTGTAACAATGTCACCAAAACAGTAACTGTTACACGCACCCCTATACCGACAGTAAACGCGGGACCTGGACCTGTTACCAGATGTACGACAACGCCAAATGTTGTCTTGAATGGCAGCACGATTACCGTGGCTACCGGAGGTATCTGGACATCAAACGGAACAGGTAATTTCTCTCCGAGCAATACAACCCTGCATCCGACCTATGTACCGTCAGCGGCTGATTTACTCTTGCCGTCTGTCGTACTAACGTTGACCACTACAGGTAATGGTCAGTGCCAGGCATACAACAGTCCAATCACCATCAATTTCGACAAACAGCCTACGATTACAGCGGCTGCCAGTCAACCGGTGATCTGTTCCGGCAATACGGTCAGCTTTACTTCTTCGTTTACGAATGCGACCGGAGTAATCTGGTCTAAGGCACCTGGTTCAGATGGAACATTTGATAACACGACCAGTACAACTCCTGTGTTTACCCCAGGTCCGAATGATATCAATGTAAGCAGCGGTATGATTCTTATTGTGACTACCACCGGACCTACCAGCTGTAACCCTGCTGTAATATCCATCCCGGTAAGTATTAAAACTGCTCCGGTGGCCAGTATCAATGCGGGCTTTGACCAAATCATCTGCTCGGATGCTGATACCGTACAGCTGAATGGTTTTGTGTCGGCCCCATTAAATGGCGTATGGACAACTTCTACCAACAAAGGGATATTCTTAGCTAATAATACAGACCTTTCTGCTCAATACATTCCAGATCCTACAGATAAAACAGCGGGAAATACGATTGTCATTACCTTAACAACAACAGGAGGAGATGGAACCTGTTTGCCTGCTTCAGATGACATGGATCTTTCCTTTACACCTTTTCCTACTATAAATGCCGGATCTAATATACTTGTATGTGCGGATACTGCTTACGTGGAACTGAATCCTGCCTTTACAATAGCTACAGGTGCCAGCTGGACGACAAACGGTACCGGAACATTTGCTCCGAACAGTGCTTCAACACCTACTAAATATGTACTTTCGGCAAACGATATTTCAGCCGGAGTCATAGGTTTCACCGCCACTACAACAGGCAACGGGACTTGTAAAGCCTATGAAAGTTCTCTTAAAGTAACCATTACTCCTAAACCAACCCTTAGTCTGGGTCCTGACCGAATTGTTTGTGCGGCAGCCTCTACTGTAAGCTTCAATGCTAATAGTACAGCTCCATCTGTTTCGTGGAGCACTTCAGGTGCAGGATCATTCAGTCCGAATCCGAATTTGAATACTGCTTATTCCGTTACCCCTTCTGATACGGCGATCAAAACAATTCATATATTCGCCGCTTCCGTTAATTCGAATAATTGCAAAGCAGTATACGATACTTTATTGCTTACCTTCCAACCTAAACCGATCACTTTCGCAGGACCTCCCATCAGTTCTTGTGCCAATGTACCTAACGTCAATCTGGTAAGTGCAGGCGTGTACAATGCTACAGGCGGCAGATGGTCAACCAGCGGAAATGGTAATTTCACGAGTCCGGTCACACAGGCCAATAATAGCTATGAACCTTCTGTGACAGACCGCACAAACGGAACGGTAACTCTTACGTTCACATCAACAGGTAACGGACAATGCGGTGCATCGTTTAGTCAAACTACCATTACTATTGCACCAAGTCCTGTGGTAACGGCAAATCCTGCCCTGCTGTGTGATCCTTTATTGGGTGCACCGCTGAGTGGAACAGTTACCAATGCAGGGGGTGGCAACTGGAGTGCTTCCGTAAGCGGAGGAAGTTTCTCTCCTTCTCCTACCTTGCTTTCTGCTACCTACTTCCCTTCACCGGCAGAAACGGCAGCAGGTAAAGCCATACTCACGCTTACTTCTACCGGCAACGGAAGTTGTAATCCTGAAAACGCTTCTATCACTATCGTGATTGAACCACAGCCGATTGTTGATGCCGGACCGGATCAGTTTACTTGTAACAATGGTGAAATTACATTAGCTGCTAATCCAGTACAAAATGGCGTCGTCTATACATGGTTCGAAAACGGAATACCGGGGTCACCTCACAATAACCCTTACAATCCTACCGTAACTGCCAATACCGGTTATATATTGACAGGCCAGGATGCTAAAGGCTGTATCGTAAGAGATACCATGGAAGCGAACGTATTCACTATACCGGCAAGCTTTAACATTACACCTACGCCTTTGTGTTTTGAAGAAAACATGTTGATCGAATCCAATCCGGATGTGATACCGGTGCAGGGCGGTACCTTCCAATGGTTCAGAGACGGTGTGTTGTTGCCAGGTCAAAACAAAACCTTCATCAATCCGGATGTAGCAGGTATTTATAAAATTGTCTATTTCTACAGTAACAGCTGTACGAACAATGCATCTGCTACCTTGAATTCTATTCCACAAATTACAACGGAAGATGTAGCAGATTGTAATACGACTACAGCGCTGGAAGCAACCTTAATTAATCCTGCTAATTATCCGAGTGGCGTAACCTATAACTGGTCTCCGACTACAGGAAGTGTAGGAAGTAATACTACTAATACCTACACTGTAACGGTTGTGCCAAGTGATACACTTATGTATTATGTCAATGTAACAGACGTAGCAACGACTTGTGTAGCGAAAGACAGCGTCTACCTGATCGGTTTACCGGTACCGGCACTTCTGCCGATAGACAGCATAGCCTGCGTAGGCAGTACAGTGAAAGTATCTGCAAGACCTGGTAATATTCCTGACCTTGATCAGTTCTGGAATACCCTGAGCTTCTCCTGGACGAAAAACGGCAATGCTGATCCGAATACAGACAGTCTGTACTTTGTGACACAAGACAGTTTATATGTAGGTACAGTAACGATTGATCGTTGCGTGGCATCGGTGACACATAAAGTCAAATTCGCACCTTATCCAACCACTATCCTGCCTGACAGAACGAAATTCTGCGACGAGAAAAGTGTAACCTTGGTATTGGATGCAGGACCTGCCTTTAAACACTTGTGGTCATCAGAACTGCCTGCGGATCCTTCCAACCCTTTAGCTACGACACAAACCCTGACGATTCAGCCGACTCAGACTACGAAATACTATGTGACCCTGACCAATCAATTTGGTTGTGCGATCACAGACAGTATATTGGTCAGAGACATTTGTGAACCTCGATTATTCAATCCAAATGCCTTTACCCCGGGTTGTACTGGTTGTGCCAACAACGGTGTATTCCAGGTCTATGGTGCTCACATTGGAAGGTATAGTATCAGTATCTTCAACCGTTGGGGAGAAGTGATCTTCTATACAGAAGACATGAACCACAGTTGGGACGGCATGTATCTGAATGAAATGATGCCAGTCGGAGTTTATCCATTCATCATTTACTACGAAGGAACCGAAGAATACTCCAATATTCACAACACGGTGAAAGGAAAAGTAACCCTCATCCGTTAAACCCTTAACATTGTAACCTGTTTAACCGTATAGGATTAAGCAGGTTACAATTGTTATTGGAACCGCATAAATGCATTAAACACCATTATTATGAAACATATCCTGTTTGGTTTTCTTTTTCTAAGCATAGTATCTGTTTCTTTTGCAGAAACACAAGTTGATTATATAGAAGCATGCATTTTGGTAAATGGGAATAATCCTACTCCAGGCATCGCTTCTGGTAGTCCTGGTTATGCTTACAAGTGCCCGAATAGTACTGCTTATTTAACTGTAAAAAATTGCGGAACATCCAGTAATACTTTAGATCCTAGTAGTTTTACAATTTTCTGGAATAACATTTCTTCCACTAACCCAACATTTAATTATTCCGATTATCCTAGAGCTGCTGATCAGAAAGGCAAATGGAAAGTCACTGTCATTTATGACGATCCTATTTTTGGCAGTCACTATGAAGCTTATGATACAGTTGAAATTTTTGATTATACGGTTCCTAAAATACAGGTTTGGGGTAGCACAACTGGAGATACATTAGCATATAGGCATTGTAGTTATGATATTATGACTTTTCATGCAACCACGGGAAATCAATTCGTCACAGGTTCTTATAAATGGTTTATAAATACGACAGTTCCTTTGGATACAACAGGTGCAGTGGTAGGAACTAATACTACTCTGACGACACAATCTTCTGTAGATTTTTACGCAACCGTCATAGCGAGGGATCTGAATGGATGCAGGGTAATTGATAATTTATATGCACCCAAACAGAATTCACCTACTGCTCCTAATCTAGGTGCTGATAAGTATAAATGTAATGGTACAACAATAACGTTGAATCCTTATTCTCCTCCAGAGACTAGTTATACTTATTATTGGAATGGGTCGACAACAGGAAACAGTGCCACTACTTTTCCTGTAACTGCTCCTGGGAAATATTGGGTAACAGTTGATAAATTCCCTAGTTTACCTTGTAAAGTGTCTGACACAATCTATGTATATGACACACCAGCGCCAAACTTTACTGTAGGTGGTGATACATCAATCTGCTACCAAGCAGACGGTCCGCTTCATGCAAAAAGTTCTTCCGCTCTTACTTATACATGGACACCCGGTACCTATTTTCCAGGCGGTAATACAGGAGCAAATCCTGTGATTGATTTTAATGGTGTAGGATTAGGAACCTATACCATTTCTGTCGTGGCAAAGGATGCGAATAATTGTACTGCTACCAAAACTCAAAACGTAACTCATTTGGGACAAGGAAGCAACCCCTATATGATTGCAACCGCAGATCCGTTGAACATCTGCAATGGAACAACAAATACTCGATTTAATGCTGTTGCTTCCACTACCTATCACAATAACAATCCACTTAAATACGAGTGGACTCCTTCTACGCATTTAAATGCTAACAATATAAACAATCCAATAGTCGACTTAACAGGAGAACCATTAAATACCCCTGTTAACTATTCTATAAAAATATCTGATGATAAAAACTGTTATATTGTCATTACTACCTCCGCTACCCTTGTTCCTTCCGTTGTAGCCAATGTTGGTTTCAGTGACTCTTCTCTTTGCGTAGGAAATAACATTACATTACTATCTTCCGGCACCGGAGGTACAGGAAGTCTCACCTATACCTGGTCACCATCCACTGACCTGAGTGATCCGGCGATCGCCAATCCTGTTACTACACCTACGGAGAACAGATTGTATACCATTACCGTTTCCGATAGCAAAGGATGCAAAGACAATAAAACAGTGGACATTAAAGCCATTGATGTGCTTGTGAAACTTTTTGCTACAGATACTTCCGGCTATGCGATAGAACCAATGGTATTGAATCCTTACGCCAATAGTAACACCTATACTTATCAATGGACAAATGTTACTACAGCTACTACATTAGGCACTACCAAATCGCAATTGGCGGAGGAATCCGCTACGTATGCTGTTTATGCAACAGAACCTGCGAGCGGTTGTCACGCGGCGGATACGATCAACGTGACGTTGCAAGTGGGCAATCCAAGATTGATCTATGTTCCCAATGTCGTGAATCCTGCCTCTGCGAATGCCGATAATAAAACGGTGAAAGTATACGGCACAGCCGTACTGGAAGACGATTTTACTTTCCGAATATACAATAAGTGGGGAGAGATGATTTACGAAACCACGAGCTTTAACGATGCCAATACCAACGGATGGAACGGTGTTTACAAGACAAGCAATGGAACAGAACAAAATTTATCCGTGTATACCTATTCCTTACACGGCAAGTATTTCGACGGTCAGGAGTTTGATAAGACGGGATCGATTACATTACTTCGATAGTTTGTTACTACTTATTTTTAAAGACCTTTGATGCGGATGTGTTGAAGGTCTTTTGTTTTAGTTGTTAGTTGTTAGTTGTTAGTTTCGACTTGTCTTACCGCTGATGTGAATAAAAACAGAACAAAGAAATCTCTTCACGCTGTTTCTCCACTCTTTTCTTATCTTGGTATTATTATTGTTTAAGCCCAGACATGCGTCCTATTATTTACCTTTTTTCATTTTTAATGCTGTCTTCAGGAGTTGCAATGGCTCAGGCAGGCTACGGATTCGGACAAGTACCGAACAATTCGGAATTACATATTAAACTAACGGATCAACATACACCCTTCATCGTCAGTATTGATCAGCGCATGTATTACAATCCGGACGGTTATTTCAGCGTCGGCAATCTGAATGGAGGCTATCACGATTTCAAGTTGTACAGCTACATCCCGCTGACCTTAAATAGAATAGACTCTACCTTGATGATCTGCTCAGGCACCTTATACATCGCACCTTCTTCCCGCATGCTGGTTATCTTAGATCCAACGAAACGCTTTTACATTTCACAGTATTACAATCCCTTGCAATACTCGATGAACACCAACCTGTACAACCCCATCAACTCGAAATACTTTCCGATCATTCCATACAATTGCCTGGACAGTACGTCCTACAAAGAGCTATTAACAAACATCAAAGAGATTCCTTTTATTGATTTGAAAGTAACGTTGATTAAAGAATCTGTTTTTTTCAACGGCATCACAGCGGCACAAGTAAAAGAGCTGCTGCAAATTTTTCCTTTTGATAAAGATAAATTATCCCTGGCCGTATTTTGTTATGGTTCTTGTGTGGACAAGCCAAACTACTCCATCTTGAGCGATGCTTTTTCCTTTACACAATCGATGCAGGAACTAAAAAATCAATTGGTATTCTATTACAATTACGGCAGCACTTACCTGAGGCGTTAAGCTAGTGTATGACGACCGACTGCGGTTCGGAAGCATGTCCCTCTTTATCCGTGACTCTTACGATGGCATATTTATTTTGATAATCCTCCGGCTTTCCATCGAGGTGAATGAATACATTCACTGTTCCGTTCTCTACTTTGAAGCGCATGTTTTGTTCCACCAGGTAATAAGACTTCCCTTCTTTCACCACTTCAAAAATAGTACTGATGCCGTCTGGTGTTAAAGACAGCACACCTACGCCAACGGATATGGTATTGGCTTGCCCGATACCGCTGATGTTGAAGATGACGGATAATTCTATTTCGTCTAACTGTGTTTGTGCGTTGAGTGTGGTGTCTAACGATGCGCCCAGGGCGGAGATGGCGCATTTGCTTTGCGCAAAGGTCGTATAGGTACTAAGGGAAATTAAAATAAGAAGCAGGTAGCGTTTCATTGAGTCATTTTGCGTATGTCTCTAATTTACATTTTTTTTGACAACCTATACAAACTTCATTTGCTACACAGATTTGATACCATTTCACCGGCATCAACAAATAAGGATAAGTCTACTGATGTTTCAAAATCATCTGTCCTTTATAGGCTTTGGTTGTAGTACCGTTTGTTAGCTCCAACTCATAACGGTAAAGTCCTTCTGCATAAAAAGTCGTTGCATCAACCTTTCCGTTCCATGATAAATCACTATTATTTGTAGCAATAAGTGTATTGTCAATTTTATAAACATTTAAAGTGGCAGAATATCCAACCGGCACCGCTGATGTGATTTGAAATGGAACATAGGGTGTAGTGAGGTAACGATTCACCGTAAACGTTAGCGCATCGGTAAGATTATTGGTTAGCTGAAAGGTATTGGGGCTTTGCTTTTCCTTATAGAAAAATAAGGTATTTCCGCTTATCTCATTCATGTCAGTTAAGAGCGGCAGGTAAGTATTATCACTGTCTTCGTCAATATTTACATGATCGACCACATGGGTACTGCCTTCTGCAGTTGTTGTAATCTTTACGTTTAAAGGAATATAATTAATATAACCGGCTTTGGTATCTGTAATGGCACCGGAAAGTTGTTGATCTATTGTTAGGTCTACAGTTGAACTGAAACTAGGATGTACAACAATACTTCCGCTGATGTCTTTTAAGCGAGAGAGTATTGTTTTACTGCCTGCGCTGGAACCTGATGCTCCGCTGGTGAAAAGACTTGTTTTCTCAACATTCGTATAGATCTTAAACTTCGTTGGATTGGTTTTATAGGTATTCACCACTAATGCATTTCTATAACCCAACGCGAAGTAATTAAAATTTGAAACTGTGGCCGATTGTACATAACCTGAATCATCGGCATACTGATAGGTCATGGTAGGCGTTCCTTCTTTGAACCACTTATTATCTGGCGTACGATACCCTGCTACTGCCGCTACTGCAGGGTTTACAGTATAACATTGATCTGAACCTGTATTGTTCCAGAACAAAGTCACTTTGGTAGTACCAGCAGTCGCATCTGATGTCATTTTCCAATACTGACAATCCATCACATCTTTGATGGAACCATCCATTGTATTTGGAGTGACAGAAAAAGGATCGGCAAAAAATTCCGCTGTAAAGGAGCAGCCTATATTACTTGGTGCATCGATCCATAATGGAAAATATTTACTGGGTTTACCAACGTGGTATTTGAAAACATCATTCCCGATTTTACGCAAAGGACCTAAGACATAACTATGCTTGCCGCCACCGGCACTAATGCAGTTATCTGCTATAGTTATTAAACCGGCCGTAGAAGTTAATATATTTCCCTGGGTCAATTTTAACTGAGGTTTAAAAGGATTGGTAATATAAGCAGAACTAGTAAGATTGATAACTACAGGATTCAGTATAGATAAAATACCAGCAGATTTATTGACTTCCAAATAAAAAAAGCCCAACTGTGCCGGAGGATTTTCTAAAGCAACGGCAGTACCATTAGGTTGAGCCGTTGCGGGTGCAACCGCTGTAGATATAGACTGATCCGCTGTTCCATTAAAAGTGATGGTACCGCAAGGCGCTGTTGAACTTGCTGTATAGCCCATATATTTAGTGAGTTTCCCTCTCCAGATCAAATTACCTTTAATATTACAAATGGTTCCATTTTCACCCAGACTCAAACCACCATAATTTGATATCATTAAATTGCCGTTAAAGTCAAGTTGACTAATATTATTATAACCTAATCTCACGGCAGAACTGTTGTAGGCGATGATGTGCGCATCTTTCTCAAAGACAGCTTTAATCCATACCCTATTACTGGTACCATTTATCACCTGAATCTTTGTGTCCTCTTTGAATGTAACGGCATAATCTCCTATATCCCAAAAACTAATGTCCACCTTTTTTTCAAAAACAGGTCCATATAAAATATTGGAACCAAAATAAAGGTATCTGTAATCTGTAGTAGTAGCAGCGTCAATGATTTCAAACAGGTTCACATCATCTGTAAGACCGATGCTGGCAGGGACATTTACATTTTTAGCAAGAAATCCCCCACCCAGTAAAAGCAAGCCTTTGGTAATACCATTAATCTTTGTCTTACCACTTACAATAAAGTTAGCTGTGGTGCTATTTACTGCACCTAAATAAATTCCTTTTGTAGCACTGCTCGCCACCTCACCGGTATTTTGCTGTATGTTCAAAGTAGAATAGGCATCGATATTGAACACACAACTAGGGTTACTATAACCGGTATAGATATTACCAGGATCTCCTATTGCGGTAGCTGTTGTAGATAAAACAGATGGTACACGTACATATTTAAGATCAACCCCGTTGAAATTTAAATTACCACTGGTGTATCCAAAATTAAAACCTCCTAATCCTTTATTCTGAATGATGATTTGAGAACGGCTTTCTCCGGTTGTTGACTTAAAATAAGCATTAGTAGTGGTTAAAAAACCGCCTACGTACCAATTCACCCCACTTTCTGAAATGAATGTAACATTACTATTGAAGGTTGTCAAATCACACAGTTGTGTAGTCAATGTACCTGTCATGCCATCCAATAAAGTAAACGTACTGTTTTTAAAAAATTCACCTGCAAGGGAAATACATTTATAAAATTTGGCATCAAACACCCGGTGTATTTTTGTAGTTGCCGTGCAACCCATCTGAAACGTTGCATTCAGGCCCAATGAAATGTTGACTGGATTTACTGATGCTTCTTCGACCACTAAATGGTCAATATAAAAAGCTCCTGTAGAGAAATAAGGTGCAGAGCCACTGGCTGCACTGCTAGGATATACGGTGAGTGTAGAGGTGGCACTAAGGGTGACCTTTTTTGTTGAGGCCGACGTATGTCCTATACGAACCGTACCACTCGCATTGGTATTGCCAATTACCACATTGGAATTATTGAATTTCACATCGCCATCTTGTGATATACGAATATAGTTGGAACCGCTGCCTGCATTATTGAAATATACATTGGCCGGTGAAGACGCGGAATTGAATTGGATCAAATTAGCGCTTGAATTACCAACCACGATAGCGCCGGTAGATGTATTCGAAAAAGTTGTAGCGGCATTGAAAGTTGTTGTTCCTCCTATGGCTATACTTCCTGCGCCGGTAGAATTGAAATCAGCTGTAGTAGCAAATGTATTTATATTACTGAATAAAATACTTGATGTACCACTGTTGGTGACCGTAGCGGCAGCATTTATGGTCAGATCGTATACATACAAGGCTTTAATATCTGAATTGCTCAATGTAAACACCCCGTTAAACGTACAACTTGCAATGTCATCTGTATTGGTGGTGTTGGTATTGTTAGCGGCAGCATCTGCTTTGGTGAATGTAAATGCGCTGCCAAACGTACAGCTCAGCAGATAAAACTTTTTCGTTGTACAGGTAAAGGCGCCGTTGAAAGTAGAACTCTGAATCGTCACTGCACGATCCAACGTAAGTCTTGGACAGGTAATGTTTACGGTGTAAGCGCCTAAATTGCAAGCATTGATTTTGACATAACCACCATTATAAGAGGTGGTGTTTACATTCAGGGTTCCGGTGTTACTTACTAGCGTAGAAGTTAAATCTATAAATGAACTCGGCGTACCATATTGCACAACGGTCATCGTATAACCTGCAAAATTAAGCGTATGCTTATAGGTTGGACTGGCAATGTTAGACATCTTCAAGGAGTTCACTGTAACATCCGCTGAAAGTGTAATCGTTTGATTGGATCCGGGATTGTTAAACACCACATCATCTGCAGGTCCTGGAACTACTCCTCCAGCCCAATTGCTTGCTGTGCTCCAACTGTGTGTACCGGATGCTGTTTGTGTCCAGGTTATGGCTGCGTTAGCAGAAAGGGAAGAAACAATTATACTGACGAAGAAAAAAAAGCAGGTTTGTTTTTTTAGGTATAAAAAAGTCATTGATTGGTTATTTAAATGGTATGATTATTTTATCTCTATCAACTTTAACTAGGTTTGTTTATTAACTTATGCTTCGCAAGTCTGAAGATTTACCTTTTCATTAAAAGCCACAAGTCTCGCTCCGATAAGACTTGTGACAGGTGAGGATTATACGAAATTTATTTAAGAGTTTGCTTATCTAACTTGGCACAAGACCAATTCCCTGTATACCATTTTTTTATTTTTTCTTTCAGATTGACAACACTTGTATCTACAACTATAATGTTATTTCTTTCTATTTTATAAAAATCCCATTGTGTATCATCATCCATATATCCAATTAGATCATAATTTTGATAATAAAACTTTGAATTAGGATATAACTCTAATAAATTATCATTAACAACTTTAATATGAGCTAACACTAAGGCTTTTTCTTGCGCAATACAATACAAGATTGTATCAACAAATAAATCTTTACCAGATTCATTTGTTTTACAAAAATGACTTAAAGCATCTTTTATTACTTCTATCTTTTCTTGTGATACATTATTATCAAAAGCGTGCTCCGTTTTATAAAGTTTTTTAAAATGATTATTCAATACATTTTTACAATAATTAAAACTAATTGGAGTAAGAAATACTAATAAAATAAATAGCCAAAATCTCTTTATTGAATACCAATCTCTTTTAAAAATTACGATCAAAACAGAAACACAAAAAACAGCAATATTAGTTATAGCTAAAACATTAAATACTGGCTCTGTTGTTTCTCCACCTGAACCGCCATAAAACGCTATTAAGATGCTTGTTATGATGCCTATTAAATATATCAGTATAAGCAAAAGACTAATAGCTTTATTTATGCTCAGATTTATTTTCATTTCTTACTTTGTTTCGATCTAGCATTTTGAAGTAAACTTCTTAGCTTCTTAACTGTATTGCCAAAAGTGTGTATTGAATGGTCTTGCACAGGGTCTGAACTTGTATCAACTTGAGTCGCTCCTTGACTTTGATTATTACCAGCTAAGTCATCATCACTATGAGATGCTTGATAAGTAGGCACCGCGGGATTAGCAGCTCCCATTGAACCTAGTGGATCAAATGGAGCAAAATTAACTTCAATTTCAATTTTGACACCTTCAATATTGTTTATTGCAAGGTAGGCTAAAAACGACCTAATGTATCCCTTTGAATATGAATTACCTAAACTATGAGTTACAATTTTTATTGTCTCAGTAATATTTCCACTTTCATCTCTTTCCAATCCCGCTATTATATCCGCAGCATCAATTTGAGCTTGCTTATAACCTGAAATATATCTTTCAAAAGATTGAGTAGGCTCATTTGTATTAAATGGCGCATTACCTCCTATACCTCCATCATAGTACTTCGCTTTAAAATCTTGGAATTGGTTCATTACCTCCTTATCAAAAGCAGATGTTTCTACTGTATATGATTCTTCGTACGAATAACTATTAAATAGACCAAATGAAAAATCATATTTCCCGCCTGATTGATAATAAACAGTTCTTTTCCTTGTTTCGTATTGTCGCCAATACTCTGCTTTTCCTCCATCACCATAATGATTCCCATTTATAAAAATCACGATTTCTCCGTCCGGATCAATTGCTTGCATTGGGCTATTTAAAGCATATGCATAAGGGCTCGTTTCTGGATATAGAGCTACCTTTGGATCAACTGATAGCCATCTACAAAGTTTGCTATTATAAATCCTTGCTCCAAAATCATAGTCTCCTTCTGAAATATCATCCTCTTTTTCCATACCATTAAATCCATAACGATAACTATCACTACTTACCGATCTACCATTTGGCATCGCCATACCGAAAGCATAATAATTAGTAAAGGCTTCTACATGAGTTGTATTGGCATAATCATTTCCCGCATCTGATTCCAATAAGTCGCTAACTACTATTGTTACGTTACCCAAATGATCATTTAACTCGTAATTCTTCTTACCCACTCTTCTGCTAAATAGCAATGGAGCAATGTCTGAGACTTTGTAAACAATTCTGTTTTGATAAGGTAAATGATTAGTAATTGTATTGCCTCCTGCCAGGTAACTGAACAATAAATCATCTGTCGGTTCTCCTGAACTGACTGCTGTGCTATTTTGTGTGTAAGCATCCCAACGGTTTGTGTTTTCATACGCGTATACCATTCCGTATTTGCTGCGTTGTATTTGAGGCAAGCGATCCAGAAACAAGTTTTGACTTTGTGTATTATTGCGCAAATCAAAACGTCCCATCGTATTGAAAGCTAACTTCGCTGTTAAGCGTTGCTGACTGTAATAGAAGTAACGGCTGTCGGCACTGAAGTCTGTACTTTGATGCGGCATGCTGATACCAATCGGAACGGTAGTCGCATCTACAATCAGGTTACTAGCCAAACGGTAATTAGAACCCATGTTAAATACAATCGCTTCTGTCTTCTGAGCTCCGAACCAACCCAGGTTTTCTTTGTGGTTGATCATCGTTAGCTTCTTCCCGTCAGCAGAAATCTGCAATTGACTTTGAGCCAAATCTTCCCATGACGAAATTTCCGTACACAATTTACTTGGTGTTTTGACAATATTTGTTCCACTATTGCTCACTTCAAATAGCATCAATTGTGTCTTACCTATATTAAACTTGGCCTCATCACCTACAGGTGCTTTGTATTGCGTCGCATATACATAAGCTTTCTTTGCGCCACGATCCTCTATCGCCATCAAATGCGTGCCATAGGTATTGGCTGCATCCATTGCCTGATTTTTTAACTTCACA
>Ga0247808_10000464_pt1 | contig 19943 bp, 19 predicted proteins | sample UWRJL089202R1_FD_179914 | JGI IMG/M metagenome (GOLD analysis project Ga0247808, IMG submission 179914) | Plant litter microbial communities from Arlington Agricultural Research Station in Wisconsin, United States - UWRJ-L089-202R-1 | ecosystem: Environmental > Terrestrial > Plant litter >... | reverse complement strand
AAACCGTTTCATCCAATGATTTCTTCAAAGCCGATTGATCCACATCGTGCTGGTACTGCCCTACCCCGATGGCTTTAGGATCTACCTTTACCAGTTCAGACAAAGGATCCATCAGACGACGGCCTATAGAAACAGAACCTCTCACGGTAATATCGTAATCCGGAAATTCTTCGCGTGCTACATCTGAGGCAGAGTATACGGATGCTCCGCTTTCATTCACCATCACCACCGCAATCGTTGCCGGCAGGCCCAATGATTTTACGAATGTTTCTGTCTCTCTTCCTGCTGTACCATTGCCAATAGCAATGGCTTCAATTTCATACTTCTCACACCAGGCCATGATCGCCGCGCCGCTTTGCGCGGTTTGACGCTGCGGTTCGTGGGGATAGATGTTGGTATTATCAATTAATTTTCCCTGACGATTCAACGCCACCATTTTACAACCGCTTCTGAATCCCGGATCTAAAGCCAGGATATTTTTTTGTCCCAAAGGAGAAGACAATAATAACTGTCTTACGTTATCTACGAATACCCGAATCGCTTCTTCATCGGCTTTGCCTTTGGAAGATAAACGGAATTCTGTTTCCAGAGAGGGTTTCAACAAACGCTTGAATGCTCCTTTACTCGCCTGCTGCATCAACTCTTTCCAGGGACCAGACGACGTAATGAATTTCTTTTCGATTGCGCCGATGGCTTCTTCTTCATCCGGCACTACATCCAGCGACAAAACCATTTCCTTTTCTCCTCTGCGCATTGCCAATAAACGGTGAGAGGGAACGGATGATAACTTTTCTGACCATTCGAAATAATCGCGGTATTTTTCGCCCTCTTGTTCTTTCCCCTTGGCTACAACACTTACCACCATGGCAGTTTGTTCAAAAATCTTACGCAACGAAGCACGCAATTCCGCGTCTTCATTGATGATTTCCTCCACGATATCCCTTGCTCCGTTCAAGGCTTCTGTTTCGTCCTTCACGCCCAGCTCCGCATTCACAAAAGCTGATGCGGCTTGTATAGGATCTTCTTTGCCTTGCGCCAACATAAGAACAGACAAGGGTTCCAGGCCTTTCTCTTTTGCCATCACCCCTTTAGTCTTGCGTTTTTGCTTGTAAGGCAAATACAAATCTTCCAACACGGTCATCGTCAGTGCGGCATTGATTTTCTTTTCCAGTTCAGGCGTCAGTTTATTTTGTTCTGTAATCGATTTCAAAATCGCTGCACGGCGTTTATCCAATTCTACCAGTTGCTCGTAGCGGTCACGGATCGTGATGATTTGCACTTCGTCCAAACTGCCTGTTTGCTCTTTTCTGTAACGCGCTATGAATGGCACAGTGCCGCCTTCTTCCAGCAATTCTACTGTAGCTTTTACAAAATTCTCAGGGGCTGAAATTTCTTTCGCGATGAGTGCGACGTGTTTTAGTTCCATGTTTTAAGTTGTTAGTTGCTAGTTGTTAGTAGTTAGTTAACTATTAACAAGCATTTGTATGAATGAGTATTTAATGTTTTACAATTAAAGTAATGAAGATAGAAGTATACTGATCAGTCTATATTGTCAAAACTAACAACTATCAACTAACAATTTACTTTCCTACCGCTCTTACCTTATACCCTTTTTTTCTCAATAACTCCAGTACTCCCTTATCTCCTGGCAGATGCGCGGAACCTATGGCGGCGAAAGTTGGTTTACGCAGCAGCATCGTTTCGATACGGAAAGCCATGAGTTTGTTGCGGTCCGTGAGTAAAGCGGCCTCTACGCTATCGCTCATTCCTGAAGTGGTGATGAGCTCGTATAAATCCAGAAGTTTACGTTCCTTGTAAAGATTTATCATCTGCTCAAATTCCGCACGGCTGTCGGTAGGATGGTTGACAAAATCCTCCAGCTCCTTCGCCTGATCCTTGAGTGACATGGCTGAAAGCGCCTGCATCTGTTCGTCGATGGTTTCAATACCCGCTATTTCTTTTTTCTTTTTTTCTCCTTGTTCCTGCAGGTATACATCGAGCGGATATTTATAATCTGCATTTTCCATCGCTTCTGTAAACAAAGAAATAGAGAATAAAGGTTTGATGCGATCGATCAGAATGGCTTTCCATCCGAGCGTTTCTTTGGCGTAGGCTTTTACTTTTTCGTAGGATTCAGGACTGAGTAAAGACTGTAAAGTAACACCATCAGGCATCATCACTTTATCCATTGCTGCTTCCTTGATTTCCTTTTTATCAAACTTCAATTCCCCGGCAATGATCTCGCAATGCTTGAAGCAGAACCATAAGGAATCTTTTTTATTGTTCACTTGTTGGAAGACCCGTTTATCACGCAGGTGAATCGTGCCGAAAACGTAAGACTTATGAACAAGTCCGCCACCACTGATTTCATACAAAACAGAAGTATTTGTAGCCTGGGAAAAACCAGTCTTTCCACAGAAAGAGAATAGCATGCAGAAGACAAACAGACGAAGAATCATGTTACAAAAATCCACTTAATTAAAAATAAAGCCATCCTCTTTTTGATTTAGTTATCTACATTGTTATTTGCCAGGCATTTTGTAAATTGCTGGTAAGATAAAAATGACGTCCATGAGAAAGTTATTCGTGTTTGCCCTTTTCTTGTTTGCATTTCTGTTTGTGAATCAACCGGATGCCTTTGCACAGGAAACCGAAGATCAAGGGGTAGCAGCTCCTAAATCGGCCAAGCGTAAAAAAGAAAACCGCAAAGGTCAATCACAGGAAGACCTGGAAGCACAAGACGCTGCAACAACCGAAAAGCAGAAAAGTCCTGAACAGCTGGCCTATGAAAAGAAAATGGCCAAGGCACATAAAGAAAAAGAAAAGAAAAACGCCATTACCCGTAAACAAGCAGATAAAAAGGCTGCCAAACGTTTGAATAAATCGAAGTCTAAGACGAGGAGTAAGAAGAAGAAGTATGTTAAATCACACGGAGGGTAAGTTAGTTGTTAGTTGTAAAAGATTTATCTTTAATTATAGAAAAAGCCTTTGAGTATCTCTCAAAGGCTTTTTTATGATGAACTAACAACTAATAACTAACAACTATTCTTCACCCTCCTCATCCTTCGGATAAATATAAAACTGCTTGGTTGCCGTATGTTGTGATACTTCTGCCCATTTCTCTACTTCGAAAGTCATCACGTAGACCCCACAGGTAGGGATGTTTCCAATGGCTTCGCTCGTCAGATATTCCGCCAGGTAAGTAAAGCCCGGGTTGTGACCAAACATCCAAACAGTATCATATTCCTCTGAAATGCCATTGATAATATTCATGAGAATACGTGCAGAAGCTTCGTACACTTCTTCTTCCCAGTGAATGTTATCACCGTCAAATCCTACTTGTTCCAGTACAAATTGCGCTGTAAGTCTTGCACGTTCAGCCGGACTGGAAATGACAAGCTGAGGAGTTTCCCCTGATTCTTTCAACCGTAAACCCATTTTAGGGGCATCAGAAAAACCACGTGGATTCAGTGAACGGTCAAAATCTTTGGTTCCCGCATTACTTTCCTCAGATTTGGCGTGTCTGATCAATACTAATTTTTTCATTGCTCGAGCTTAAAAAGTCATTTCCCTTGTAATAACAGTATTTTCTCTGACATTACGGAATAAAAAATTGTGAATTGAATGTGGATAACACGTTAATTACGTGTGGATAAGTGGAAATATTTGCATTTCTCTCTCTTTTATATTCATCTTTGTCGAATTGTATAGTACACATTACTCCTTAATATATATAAATGTCTAAAAACTTAGTCATTGTCGAGTCCCCTGCGAAGGCTAAAACCATCGAAGGGTACTTGGGAAAAGATTTTACGGTAAAGTCATCATTTGGTCACGTAAGGGACCTACCCAAAGGAGATAAGGCCATTGACATCGCCAACAACTTCAAACCGACGTACGAAATAACTGATGACAAGAAGGATGTCGTCAAGGATCTTAAAAAATTAGCAGCGGCCGCAGATGTGGTGTGGCTAGCGACCGATGATGACCGCGAGGGAGAAGCCATTTCATGGCACCTGAAAGAGTCTCTGGACTTGAACGATGCTAAAACAAGACGCATTGTATTCCGCGAGATCACGAAGAATGCTATTTTAAGCGCCATACAAAGTCCCCGTACCATTGACGTGGATCTTGTCAACGCACAGCAGGCCCGACGCATCCTGGATCGTCTGGTGGGTTTTGAGATGTCTCCTATTCTTTGGAAAAAAATCAAAACCGGTCTTTCTGCCGGTCGTGTGCAATCGGTAGCGGTAAGATTAGTTGTAGAACGCGAACGTGAAGTAGAAGGTCACCAGGCCAAAGCATTATATAAAGTTACCGGTACGTTTTTATTGGATAAAGGGAAGACGTTGCAGGCTGAATTGGGCAAACGGTTTAACACCGAACAAGAAGCACAGGCTTTCCTGGAAGACTGTTTGAAGTCTGAGTTCTCGGTGAAAGATTTGGAAAAGAAGCCGGGAAAAAAATCTCCTGCTGCTCCTTTTACGACTTCTACCTTGCAACAGGAAGCCAGCCGTAAACTGAGTTTCTCTGTGGCGCAAACGATGACACTCGCTCAACGTTTGTACGAAGCCGGTAAGATATCTTATATGAGAACGGATTCTGTGAACCTCTCCACTTTTGCCATGGACGCTGCAAAAGCCGCGATTACGGAAAGTTACGGGGCGGAATATTCACACACACGGACCTTCAAAACCAAATCCGAATCTGCTCAAGAGGCCCACGAAGCCATCCGTCCTACGGACTTCACGGTGCAAACGGTGGGAGGAGAACGCAACGAACAACGTTTATACGAACTGATCTGGAAGAGAGCCATCGCTTCTCAAATGTCGGATGCTCAATTGGAAAAAACAGTTGTAACCATTGGTATTTCTCAATCACAGGAAACATTCGTTGCCACCGGTGAAGTGATCAAGTTTGAAGGTTTCTTAAAAGTCTATCTAGAATCTACAGATGACGATGAGGAAGACGAATCTACAGAAGATGTGAAAGGCATGTTGCCTCCGATCGATAAAGGACAGAAACTGGGCTTGGATCAGATTCGCGCTATTGAGCGTTATTCAAGACCTGCAGCGCGTTATACGGAAGCGAGTTTGGTAAAAAAACTGGAAGAGCTCGGCATCGGTCGTCCTTCTACGTATGCTCCAACGATCTCTACCATTCAAAAAAGAGGTTATGTAGAAAAAGAAAACAGAGACGGTCGTGAACGCAAGTTGAGCGAGTTGATCTTAAAAGGAAATAAAATCACACAGAATACTGTCATCGAAAATACCGGTCAGGAAAAAATGAAATTGTTCCCGACGGATTTGGCGATGGTCGTAAATGATTTCTTAGTGGAACACTTTCCTACTGTAACAGATTATTCATTTACAGCAGGTGTAGAAAAAGAGTTTGACTTAATAGCAGAAGGCAAAACCAAATGGCAAACGATGCTGAAGGATTTTTACACGCCCTTTCACGAACGTGTAGAATTAACCAATGCCATCGAGCGTTCTACCATCAACACCGGTAAAGAATTAGGAATAGATCCGGTAACCGGAGAAAAGATCATTGCTCGTTTAGGTCGTTATGGAGCCTTGGTACAGATCGGTGAAGCCGATGAAGAGAAAGGCATCAAGCCTCGCTTCGCGAGTTTGCGTAAAGGTCAGCTGATTGAAAACATTACTTTAGAAGAAGCATTAGACTTGTTCAAGCTTCCACGCGAAGTAGGTTTGTTTGAAGAGAAACCCATGGTAGTGGCTATCGGCCGCTTCGGTCCTTATGTGCGCCACGACAGCAAATTCTATTCACTGAAAAAAGAAGACGATCCGTATACCATCGACGATCAGCGTGCCATGGAAGTCATCGAAGGCAAACGCAAAGCCGATGCTGAAAAACTGATCAAAGAATTCCCTGAAAATCCTGAGGCAAAAGTATTGAACGGTCGTTGGGGACCTTACATTCAATTCGGAAAACTCAACATTAAAATTCCTAAAGACCGTGAACCGTCTTCTGTTACCTTAGAAGAAATCTTAGTGTGGTCTGAAGGCGTTACAGCCAAGCCTTCCCGTTGGGGACGTAAAGCTCCGGCGGCTAAGGAACCAGCGGCCAAGAAAGCTGCCGCTAAGAAAAAAGCACCGGCTAAAAAAGCCGCCACAAAGAAAGCGGCAGCTAAAAAAGCGCCGGCTAAAAAAACAGTAGCCAAAGAAGCCACAACGAAAGCTCCCGCAGCAAAGAAGCCTGTGGCAAAGAAGAAAGCCGTAGCTAAGAAGAAAAAATAAATTGTAGTGAGTCTTTAGAAAAAAGCCTTTGAAGAACTTCAAAGGCTTTTTTTATGATGTATTTCTCATTGTGTGGAATTGTTCCCCTACTCGTTATTAGGTATTTTGCTGTTGTAAATGTCCTCCTTCTATTTTTTTCCGTAAATTATATTCAGATCAACTTACTTTTTATGAAAACACTTCGACTATTTTATTTCGCTTTATTTTTTTTCTTATGTACTACATCAGTCTTTGCACAAGGCGCATTTGTAGCCATACCTGATGCTAACTTCAGATCATACCTGGAAGTACATTATCCAAGTTCTATGCAAGACGGGAACCTGTATTATGAAACAGTAGCCATTAGTACTACGACCACCCTGGATGTTTCTAACCTGAATATTATTGACTTCACGGGTATAGAATATTTTGCAGGTTTGAAAATTTTAACCTGCAGGTACAACCTGCTTACTCAACTTCCTCCCTTGCCTGAGGGAGTTCGAGAGGTATATGCAGATCACAATTTATTGACAGCTTTTCCAACTAATTTTCCTTCTACGATAAAAACTGTAACCTGTAGTTACAATCAGATCACAACGAACCTGACCAGTTTGCCGAATTTACAAAACCTGGACTGCTCCAACAATCCATTGACAGGTATCAGCAGTTTACCAGCTTCCTTGATCACGCTAAACTGCTCTGCTACCGGGATCAGCAGCCTACCTGCTCTACCTCCCGCGCTGTATACACTAAAGGCCGATACCAACCAACTCACCAGTCTTCCAGCCTTGCCTGCTACTTTAAATTTATTAAACGTCAGCATCAACGAGCTTACCGCGCTTCCTGCATTACCCAACAAACTAAAATCCCTCACTTGTTCCTATAATAATCTTACAGCGCTACCGGTGCCTTTACCAGACAGTTTACGAATACTGGATTGTGCCCACAATGAGCTGACAGAGCTGCCTACAATACCGACAACGATATTCAGACTAACTTGTCAGAACAATCATTTGACAAGCCTTGCACCTTTTCAGGAAGAAAATCTGATTTTCTTAGTAGACTGTTCGGATAACTTACTGACCGAACTGCCTCCGTTAAGTGGTTTAAAGCTTAGAATTTTCCTGTGCAACAATAACCAATTGACCTGCCTTCCTTACCTGCCGAATACTCTCGCCGTGCTGTCTGTAGGAGGTAATCTCTTTTCTTGTATTCCAAATCTTCCTCCGGACCTCACTGTTCCTTCAGACATTACGGACCTTTGTGATCAAACTGATCCAGCCGCAGACTGTGACTATCCCCGCATCATAGGAAAAGTATTTATTGACGCAAATACCAACAACATACAAGATGGTGGCGAAACAGGCTTGCCGTATGCGAAGTTGGAAATTCAACCTGGTAACCTCATTGTACTGGCCGACCTGGATGGGAACTATTCTATACCCTTGGATATCAGAGACTATACCATCCGCATCTATTCCGAAGACTATCCTCATTACACCTTCTCTCCGGCTACGCAAAGCGCTTCATTCACGGCATACGGACAAACAGACAACGGAAATGATTTCGCTGCTTCTTTCACCAGCACATTGAATGACCTGGAAATTACAATGACTCCGCATAGCCGCATCAGGGCTGCATTTGTTACAGGTTACACCATTACCTATGCCAATAGAGGAACGACCACGTTGAGCGGAACCGTAAGTTTGGTTTATAATGCGGACCTTAGTTTAAATCTTGCCACACCCGTCGCTACAAGCCACATCGGTCAAACAATGGAATGGGCATTTACGAATTTACACCCTGGCCAAACAAAAAACATCACCCTCTATTTTGTACCTCCCACCACTGTACCTGTAAATACGGTGTATACCTATACCGCTACCATCAATCCTGTCAGTGGTGATGAAACAGTAGACAATAATCAATACGTACTGAATCATACGGTAACAGGTTCTTATGACCCCAACTTTAAAGAAGTTGCTCCGGCCGGTAACATCACACCGGAAGAAGTCGCCGTGCAAGATCCTTTCACCTATGTTGTTCATTTCCAAAACACCGGCAATGACCTGGCTTTTGTGGTGACGATCAAAGATACCATCAGTACCAATTTTGAAATTGAAGGCATTGAAACAATCTCGGCCAGTCATCCTTATACTTTCCGGATGAGCGAAGGCGCAGCCCTATGGACCTTTGACAACATTCTGTTGCCGGACAGCACAAGTGATGAGCGCAACAGCCATGGTTTTGTAAAATACCGTATCATTCCTAAAAACACGCTACAGTTAGGCGATGAAATCAAAAACACGGCACACATTTTCTTTGATTACAACGATCCGATCAAAACCAATACAACAACCAACCGTGTAGCCAATACAACGGGAGTTCACGAAGCCTCCAACGATCATTTACTGCAACTGTATCCCAATCCTTCCAACGGATTGTTCTACCTGAATTGTAACCTCAATGAAACCGGCACCATCAAAGTCATGAATACAGAAGGCAAACTTCTTTACACGCAAGATGCCGCGGACCTTTCTCAACCGCAAGCGATAGAGCTATACGGTGGAAAAGGAATTTATGTGGTACAAGTGATTGCCGGACAAAAAACGATGACCAAGAAATTAGTTTTGAATTAGTTGTTAGTTAAAAAGATTTTATCTTTTAATTATATAAAAGCCTTTGAATAAAACTTCAAAGGCTTTTTATTTGAGAACTAATAACTAACAACTTGTCCTTATGAAAAAGAACGTCGTTGTTTTATCAGGTGCAGGCATTTCGGCAGAAAGCGGTATTAAAACATTCCGTGATTCCGGTGGTTTGTGGGAAGGTTATGATGTCACCGAAGTAGCGACACCTGAAGGCTTCCGCAGAAACCCTGAATTGGTACTGGAATTTTATAACATGCGCCGCAAGCAGGCATTGGATGCTCAACCGAATGCCGGGCATCTGGCACTGGTTGAATTGGAAAAAGAATACCAGGTCAGCATCGTGACACAAAACGTCGACAACCTGCATGAAAAAGCGGGTTCTTCGTACATCCTTCACTTACACGGTGAACTCTTTAAATCCCGTAGCACCAGAAGACCTTCTCTCGTTTATGAGATGACCGGATGGGAATTGAAAATCGGTGATATGTGTGAAATCGGTTCTCAATTGCGCCCTCACATTGTCTGGTTTGGAGAAGCTGTACCGGCCCTGGAAGAGGCCATAGAGCTGGTGCGTAAAGCCGATGTACTCCTCATTGTAGGCACTTCCATGCAGGTTTACCCTGCGGCAGGCCTTATCGATTATGCACCTCAAGGGATTCCTGTATACGTCGTGGATCCGAATTTACCAGCTGTTTCCGGAAGACCAAATCTCCATTTAATAGCGGAACCGGCTTCGACCGGATTGGCTAAAGTGGCCAAAGAACTACTGAATAGTAGTAAGTACTAACCGATAAGTGGTTAGTAAAAGGAGGAATTTCAGCTTTTTACTTACTCGAAAGCTCAAAAAAGGCTTATTTCAATCGACTTAGCTCTTACAACTTACCACTTACCACTTTTTTTCTGTAAATTGAGCTAAAGTTCCACGGCTAGGAGAACTCTCCCATCTTGTCACTTACACCTTATCAAAAAAACACTACGACTAACCTATGAGCAAATCGCAAGAAACGTGGAATAAAAAAGAAACTGAGAAGAAGAAACAGCAGAAGAAAAAAGAAAAAGAGCAGAAGAAGCAGGAACGTAAAGACAATCCGAAATCTTCTAACATCGAAGACATGATGGCTTACGTAGACGAATACGGTAACATCACTGCCACTCCTCCTGATCCTAAGAGAAAGAAAATCGAAATCAACGAAGCGGATATCTCTATTGGTGTAGCACGCCAGGTAGCCGTTGAACAAGACGTCGTACGCAAAGGTACTGTTACCTTCTTTAACGAAAGCAAAGGATATGGTTTCATCAAAGACAGCGAAACGCAAGAGAGTATCTTCGTTCACGTAAACGGTCTGGAAGAACCCATCAAAGAAAACAACAAAGTTACTTTTGAAACCGAAAGCAGTCCAAAAGGATTGAACGCAATCAAAGTAAAACTTTCTAAATAATTACCTACTCTTTTATTCATCATCGTCGGCATTTTTTTGCAGGTGTCAATCTGTAGCCGGTTTGATTGAATTTGTTTATACCTGTATTTTTAAATGCATAAGCACTATGAAATTATTCCTTACTGTCCTATCCTGTTTCTTCATCAGTAGTCTCGCCATGGCGCAGTCACATACTGCCACTTATTATATCGATAAAGCCAATGAAGAGGTTAAAAACAAGAAGTATGAAAATGCCATGAAAACATTAACCGAAGGCATCAATACATTACCGGATTCTGTATCGTTGTACGATATGCGTGGTACACTGTTAGAAGCCTTTTCGCTTTACAAAGAAGCGATTGATGATTTCACCGTTGGATTCAACAAAGCCAAAAGCAATTGGCTTAAATCACATCTTTTAGCCAATCGCGGAGGAACGAAATTTAGGATCAGAGATTTTGAGGGTTCCTATAACGACCTTTTAGAAGCGATCAAATTTGATTCTACCAATCTTGATGCCTACAATAATTTAGCAGCCGTTTGTGATGAAGTCAACAAACCGGAAGAAAACCTGGTATACCTGGAACGAATCATAGCAATAGATCCCAGCTACGTACCGGCCTATGTCAATCTTGGATTTAAATACCAGGGAACCGGGCAGCATGAGAAAGCCATCACTTATTTTGATAAAGCAGTAGAACTTGCACCTTCAGAAGCCTTAGGATACAGCAACAGAAGTTTCAGCAAGCTGAAATTGCACGATTTAAAAGGCGCAACTGCCGACATCAATAAATCACTCAAACTCATGCCTACAAACTCTTACGCTTATAAAATACGTGCCTTGATTGAAATAGAACAAAAGAATTTGAAAGCAGCCTGTTCAGATTTGACCGAAGCAAGCAAACTGGGCTATACCTCACAATTTGGTGATGAAGTAGATGAATTGAAGGCGAAGCATTGTAACTAGTTTTTCACCTCAGTTCTTTGATATGACATCAATCTATCACATGACTGCTATAGCAATAAGACTCTGCCTTTTAAAGGGAATCAAAATTCAGTTCTTTCATTTCTAAAGGTTACGCTGCAATTTTTATAGCATCAGGAAATCTCAATTAAGATGTATTTTAACCAACACAACTGATATTACACCATCCACTGACTTTACCAATGGCAAAAACAATCCATCCATACTTCATAAAATCTTCAAATCTTATTCTGGTAACAGTGGGATTAGGAGTGATCAATATGTTCCTGAGCAGTCAGTTGATGTCCGATGCTAAATATATCATTATAGCCGTTGGCTCACTCCTCTTTGTTGTACTGCTTGCGTATCTTGTAAGGCAAGGTAAAAACTGGATAAAATATTTACTATTGGTTCTTACAGTCGGCGGTATATTGCTTGATCCTAATCTGCAACATTACATCGTCCCGGACTCTATTCAAGAAATCATCAATTTAGCACAAAGCCTGCTTCAAATAGGAGCAACCGTTTTGCTGTTTCTTGCACCTAAAACAACAGACAATAGTGCGGCGAATGAAATCATTGATGCTGACTTATAGCCTGTCAATGCATTAACTTGCTGAAGCCTGTTATTAACACCAATTAAAACTATGATAGAAAAAATAGCGAAAGATTTTGCACTACAAGCGCATCTAGGGCAAACCTACGGAACACACGATTATTCTTTTCATCTGGAAGCAGTTGTTGCAGTAGCTAAGGAATTCAAGCTAGATGACAAAGTCGTTGCCGCTTGCTGGCTCCACGATACCATAGAAGACTGCAAAGTCTCTTACCATGACATTAAACACATCTGTGGAGAAGAGGTAGCAGAGATGGTCTATTGCGTAACAGATGAGTTAGGTAGAAATAGAAAAGAACGAAAATTGAAAACCTATCCGAAAATCAAAGCGAACAATGAGGCACTTTGTGTAAAGCTGTGCGACAGAATAGCGAATATGCAACAGTCCTTTTTGGACGGTAATGAACAGCTTGGTTCCATGTACCTCAAAGAGCACCCGGAATTTAAGAACCAATTGTTCAGTGAACATTCAACGGAAAGCTTAATGTTGTTGTGGAAACGCCTGGAAGACCTGGTGTCTACTGAAACTCAAAAAAGAGCAACAGCTGTTAAGGATTAAAAACACCAGCGAAAGTTTCTATCAGTTTGACATTAACTCTACGGATTAAAAAACATTCATTGAATACCACTATTGAAAAACTGCAAATAGCCAATTACAGGAACGACATCGATGGATTAAGAGCTGTTGCCGTTTTGTCTGTATTGTTTTTTCATTTGGGCTATCTGCCTAATGGCTATTTAGGCGTTGATGTTTTTTTTGGAATAAGTGGCTATCTGATTACTAAAAAAATTCAGACCGAGACACTCGAACATCGCTTCTCGATTACTCAATTCTATATAGGCAGAATCAGACGCATCGTTCCACTGGTTTTAGTAACTACTTTAACAGCATTGCTTATCGGCTTATTTGTTATGCTGCCAGATGACTTCGAAAATTTAAGCCAATCCGTATTCGCGACTAATTTATTTGCCAATAATATTCTCCAATTCATTACTACCGGCAATTATTGGGATGTTGTAAATGCCTACAAACCATTAATGCATACCTGGAGTCTGGGAGTGGAAGAACAATTTTATATCGTTTATCCTTTATTATTTCTGATTTTCATTAAAAGAAGCAAACTGATTCCCGTTGTCCTATTAATTTTAACTCTGCTATCTCTTGGCTTATTTTTATGTACCTCTAATGAAGCCTCGAAGTTTTACCTGATTCAATTCCGTTTTTTTGAATTGGCACTAGGAGGTTTAGCCGCTATTGTTTTCAAGGATAAACCATGGTCTTCACGGTATACGATCATTCTTCCTTTTATTCTTTTGACGCTTCTCCTGGTTGATTTACACTTACCCGATCATTTGAAATTGATATTCGTTGTAATCAGCACCGTATGTTTGTTGATAGCTGAAAATAAATCAAGCGCATGGTTGCTAGAAAATATAGTTTTGACAGGAATTGGCAAAATCAGTTTTAGTTTTTACATGTGGCATCAGATCGTTTTAGCTTATGTCCGCTATTTTATCACGGACAAAATAGGCCTCTTTGAATCGTCACTTATTATTTTGACTATACTTATTCTCTCTTTGCTTTCATTTTTCCTTATTGAACAACCCTTTAGAGATAAAAGCAGAGTTTCCACAAAACTATTATTAATTAGCACTACTTCTTTATTGGTCATCATCTGCAGTGCCTCGTATTTCTTTTATACAATAAGTGGTATCGTTCGAAATGTGCCTGAATTAGGAGTCTATACATCCGATCATAAAAAGAATACAGGAATGAGCGATACCCCTGTTCACGAGGCATACAATTCAAAAATTCAACAGCTAAATAATAGTTTTACTCCTAATGGAAAAACGAAAATTTTAATAATAGGGAATAGTTTTGCACGCGATTTCGCCAATATTTTATTAGAGTCCAACTTAAAAAGCAAAATAGAAATATCATACGTTCGTCGAATCAATGATTGTCCGGACATCAATGAAAGGTTTAAACTGGCAAATTACGTTTTCTTCTCGGAATTAGAGATGAGCCAATTGATTGCATTAAAGCGTAAATTTCAACTCGACACCTCAAAAGCATGGAATGTAGGTCCAAAGAATTTTGGATCGAATAATGGATTATTTTATAATAAGAGACGTCATAAAGATTATTGCATTCAGAGAACTTTCATGACAGCAGGTTTTTATGAAACTAATTATTCTTTAAAAAATCAATGGGGGCATAAATACATAGATTTAATTAGCCTTGTGATCGATAAAGAGGGAAAAATTCCTGTATTTACACCAGACTGTAAATTTATCAGTCAGGATTGCCGACATTTAACTCAGGCAGGAGCTGCCTATTATGCACAACTCATGGAGTGGAATGAAATCTTTACTCTCCCATAAAAAGATACAATCTTCTGTTATACCTGGCACAGACTCCAAGCCAACAACATTATAAATAGTAAACTATACAACGATGGCAGCATTTACCTTACCCTATTTCGGTTCTATCAATCCTGCCTCTCTGGAGGAATACTATGAGGTGGATATAAAATTTGAAGGAAACGAAGTGCAAATTGATCTCAACTTTGAAAACAAAGAAATAGATCCCTCGAAATTAGAGACACTAAGAAAGTTTCTGGAAAACATAGAAGAATTGGATAAGCAAAACAAAGGCTATATCAACAAAGATTATAAAGACAAAAACGGTGATACCGTTAAGTTTTATTTAGAACACCATTTAGAAGAAATAGATGAAGAAACACTGTCTTCTCTCATCGACTTTAACAACAAAAGTATAGAACCGGAAAAACAACTATTGAGTAAATTACATTTGATTCGCATAGGCCTTCATCCTGATAACGACGAGGCGTTCGCTATTTTTGACTATTCCATTGATCCTGAATTCACCAATTATCTAGTCGTCATCCATACGGACAAAAACGGCAAACTGGACTACATGACCATGGAAAGCTAGATCAACTATAACGAATTATAATATCCTATGAACTTCATCGCCATCGATTTCGAAACCGCCAACAGCAACCGCAGCAGCATTTGTTCTATGGGTGTTGCCGTTGTGAGAAACGGCGCGCTTGTTCATACCAATCATATTTACATTAAGCCGGTGCCAAACTATTACGACGGTTTCAACACCGTCTTGCACGGCATTGATGACAGTCACACCAGAAACAAAGGAACCTTTCACCAGCAGTGGGCAGAGTTGAAACCCTACTTTCATAATCAAACCGTCATTGCACACAATGCGTCGTTTGATTTCAGCGTGCTGCGATTTACGCTCGATCACTCCGGTTTGGCGTATCCTGATCTGGATTACCATTGTACCTACAGACTTGCCCAACAAGCCCTGCCGCTTGACAGCCATAAGCTCAATATCGTATCCCGGCACTTCAACATCAGATTGGAACACCACAATGCCGAAAGCGATGCCAAAGCTTCTGCCTTGATTGCGTTGAAACTTTGTGAACAATACAAAGTATCTTCTTTAGCAGAATTGTCGGCGCAGCTGGGATTTAAAACCGGTAAGATCATGAGTGGTAGTAAAACATACAAACCTTTTTCTAAAAAATAAGACCACCATCACTCTTTATGGATATACAATTATTCTCTGTCATCGTTATTGGATTGATAGCCCTTTACTTTATTTTAAAAGACAATAAAAAAGAACAACAGCATTTCAGCGGCAAACCTACTTACACTAAAAAAGAACAACAAATACTGGATCATTACAAAAGCATATACACTCCCTTGCCTACCGACGTTCGGTTAGCGGTGATTGCAAGAGATGGCTATGAATTGGAAGACATCGCGAAGACCGCTACGGAAATACTTTATCAGGGACCTATACCAACAAAGGAAGAAATTGCTGCCTTGAAAAAAGGAGATTTGATCAAACTTATTTTTGTGGATGAAGAAGGATATGCCGAAAGGATGTGGGTTTTGTACGAAGGCGTTGAAGATCATTTACACAAAGGCATTTTAGATAACGACGCTTTTGAACTGGATGGCTTGACAAGCGGCAAAGTGCTCTATTTCCATTCCAATCATGTCTATCTGATTGATAAGTAATTTCTAAATGAGACGTCATCTAATCGCCGCCATTTGCATTGTCGTGCTGATTTATACAGGATGCAGTCAAACAACTGATCCTTTATTGAGCAGTGACTCACTTGTTCCTCTGGATCTCTACTTCAGCAGTGGTGACGATGGGACACGGTATTACCACCTACAGATCCGTAAAAATGGAAAATCTTTTTCCGCAACCGAAACCATCACTGATAATTATTCCGGTCTGAATGATAGAGACAGCCTAGCGGTTCTGAGTAACGCACAAATAAAAATGATCAAAAGCTTCCTTACAGAAACGATGTCTACAGATTTTTCATACTGCGATCGATTGATTTCTTTAAAGGAAAACTTAGTGATCGATTACGAAAAGCATCACATCAGCATAGATAAATATTGTCCAACTGAAGGACGGCATTATATAGAATTGCGTTATTGGCTGTTTCATAATCATAAATAAAAACAAGTATAAAATGAGCGGAGAACACCCATTTGAATCCATTACTCATTGGACAGGTAATAAAGGCAAGGGAACTAGTGATTACCGTGCTTATGAAAGAAGTTATACCATATGTGTAAAAAACAAAGCAGATCTGTTAGGATCCTCTGTTCCTGCTTTCCGGGGCGATGCGACCAAACATAATCCTGAAGATTTATTACTGGCCTCTGTTTCCAGCTGTCATATGCTTTGGTACCTGCATCTTTGCGCAGAAGCAGGCGTTATCGTGACAGATTATACCGATCATACAACAGGCATTATGCAGGAGACCGCAGATGGAGGGGGGCATTTTACTTCCATTACCTTAAATCCATGGGTCACGGTTACTGATGCCTCGATGCTTGATAAAGCCAAGGCATTGCATCATGATGCTAATAAATTATGTTTCATTGCTAACTCACTTAATTTTCCGGTATACCATAAACCGTTGATCAACGTGCAGAATGCATAGCATCTTCAACTCGTTAATTCATTCCTGTTTTATGAAAGGCAAAAATCTCATCATTTTTATACTTCTCTTAAAAATTATCGCCATCGGCTATGTTTGCTATCAGCGTTACTTTGATTTTTATAAATCGGGAGAAAATGACACCTTCAAACTTCGTGTTGGGCAATCCGTTCAAATTAAACTGTACGTGAACGGCTCTACCGGTGAGGCCATTTGCTGGTTGAATGAAAAGAATGTGAACATATTAAAAAAAACAACGTCACTTTACAAACCCAGTTTTTATCAACAGTTGGGCTACGAAGGTTCAGGTGGAATTATCAGCTATACATTTGAAGCAACAGCTATTGGTCAACAAACTATAAAAATGGCACATTGTCCTTTAGGACCTGAAGGTAAAACCTGCGAAGACTATTCGGATAAAGAAACACCTTCTGATAATGAGTTTACCATTATAGTGACAGAATAAGCATTCAATCCATGAAAACCGCTTTTCCTCTACCGCCTTCTCAAAGTGATTTTATTTATACCATTGAGGTAATCCATTGGGGTGTTTTATTTTTAACACTTATTTATTTTATATCTTCCATCCTGGCTATTCGATGGATTCTGCGCCATGACATCATGGACAATTTTCAGAAAACCGTTCACATCATCTGCGTCTTGTTACTGCCTGTATTTTGGTTTTACCTTATCCGAATGATTTATAAACCCATACCCGGCTATAAAAAAAGAAGATGGGGTGATACCGGCACGGATGCTGATTCAGGGGGAGGCGCTGATTACGGAACAGATATGGGAGGTCATGACGGTGGTGGAGACGGAGGAGGTGATTAACAACCGATCCAACATTAAATGGTCATTATTAAGTATTGTTTTATACCTTCAGACCAGTGAAATTGTTTTATCTTTTAGTCAAACTATAACTTTTATTTTTAATATAAGAAAACTATGAAACACCTTTCTTTATCACTTTTTATCGGTCTTGCAGTATCTCTTGCTTCTTGTAAGAAAAGCGATGATCCCTCTTCTTCCGTTAGCATTACACCTAAAGTTGTCACGACCATGGCTGGCAACGGAAATCCTTCTTTAATTAACGGCAGTGGCTCCGGGGCTACCTTCAACAACCCAAAAGGAGTGACAGCCGACGCAGACGGCAATGTTTACGTAGCCGATACCGATAACATGGTGATTCGTAAAATCACGCCTGCAGGCGTGGTGACAACCTTTGCAGGTGGAGGTCCAGGTACATCTACTAACGGAACGGGAACAAGCGCTTCTTTCTCCGAACCTCTGGGCATAGCGATAGACGCCTTCGGTAACTTGTATGTGTCAGATCGCAACAATGGACTCATCCGTAAAATCACTCCAGCGGCAGTGGTCACTACATTCGCCGGAGGTGGAAGCGGGCCTGAGATAAACGGTACAGGAACGGAAGCATCATTCTTCGCGCCTGCCGGTCTTACCGTAGATAAACAGAACAATGTTTACGTAGCCGAACAAGGTGGTTGCCGCGTTCGTAAAATTACGCCCGCAGGAGTAGTAACAACACTTGCCGGCTCTGGAACTCAAGGTACAGCAGACGGTACAGGCACCGCCGCATCGTTTACGGATGCTTATGGTATTGGTGTTTCACCTAACGGTAACGTGTATGTAGCAAGTGGCGTGGCTCATGTGATTCGAAAAATAACACCTGGCGGAGTAGTTACCACATTTGCAGGAACGGGTTCCGCCGGATTTACAAATGGTACAGGCACTGCTGCGTCTCTAGACATTCCAACCGGTGTAGTGGTAGATGGCAATGGGAACCTCTTTGTATCTGAACTCGGCAACAATTGCATTCGTAAAATTACTTCGGCTGGAGTAGTAACAACCTTTGCAGGCTCCACTATTGGCTTTGCAGATGGAACAGGGACAGACGCGAAGTTTAACGGGCTATTCGCCATCGGACTGCGTGGCAATTATCTCTACCTGGCTGATACAGGAAATCAGCGCATTCGTAAAGTCAGTAAATAATTTGAACCACTACTAAAAAACACCGGAGTAATCCGGTGTTTTTTTTTGCTACAGTTTAGTGAAACTAATCTTATAATTCTTTTGTCTGCACAGGAAACCCATTATATTGAGGACACATCCAATGGCACTATTTTCGTCTCATCTTTCACTATGGATCCACTCAAATTAAGTACACGCAATGTCATAGAATCAATTCTGGTCTTGCTGTTGTTTATAGCATTGCTGGTGGCTTTGTACGATGTCATGCAATTATTTCTTGGTGTATTGACCTTTGCACTCATCTTCTGTGTTTCATTTGTTGATGTATTCGAACGCTTGTGCCGCTGGTTGGGTGGAAGACGAAGCATTGCAGCTTTCATGTATGTGACGGTTTTACTTTTCATTGTTGCACTGCCTGTCATCTTATTGTTTTCAGCTTTTCATGCCCATGCCAACGAACTCAACAATTGGATTGAAGCCTGGAAAACCAATGGTCTGCCTGATCTACCGGCCTCAGTAAAAACCCTTCCCATTGTGGGGCACGAATTGCAACTCTTCTGGACTCATATTCAAAACGATCCTCAAAGTATCTTTAACGAAAACGATCCTGAAGCCAAAAGCATGATTCAACAAGCGATTCATAGCGGTACCGGCATAATCGGCGTATCCATACAGTTCATTGCCGGTATTGCCATTTCAGCTTTCTTTCTGGCGCAACGTCATCAAATGTTAAATCCCTTCCGTGCAGCGGCACAACACCTCTTCGGAGAACAGGATGGTGGCAACCTTTTACAAATTACAGAACAGGCTATCAAAGGCGTTTCTATCGGTGTTATGGGTACCGCCTTCATCACAGCAGGCATCAGCTGGATCGGGCTCGCTATTGCGGGCATACCTTTTTCATTGGGCATTTCCGCATTGATCTTTTTTCTTGTGGTGATACAAGTCGGACCTTTGCCGGTATGGATCCCGCTTACCATCTGGCTGTTCATCGAAGGACAAACAGGCATGGGCATCTTTATGGTCATCTATGGTATCATCGTTATCA
>Ga0247808_10000463_pt1 | contig 19944 bp, 21 predicted proteins | sample UWRJL089202R1_FD_179914 | JGI IMG/M metagenome (GOLD analysis project Ga0247808, IMG submission 179914) | Plant litter microbial communities from Arlington Agricultural Research Station in Wisconsin, United States - UWRJ-L089-202R-1 | ecosystem: Environmental > Terrestrial > Plant litter >... | reverse complement strand
AATTATTTATCCACCTCTGGCGGACTGCTTCAAGTTGAAGGGGAAATCGAAACAAGGCCCAGATAACCCCGTGTACTGGAAAGACGATCGTGGGCACTGGGTTGTAGACCGAGACGCTCTTTATATAGTTGGCCCAGCTGCAATACCACCGCGCTGGTTACCATGTACTCGGGCATCTGAAATATCCCAACGAACAAAGATCGAGGATCTGAACCATCAACATGATAATCTGATGACAGGGGGGAGGACGACACAGTACTTGCATCGCCGGGAATTGTCCCTTGCAGAAAAAACAACAGTCTACCAAACACGGAGAGGAGTAGAGAGTAAGATGGATGAGCAACGAAAACTGAACATTATCAGAGTTGATCAGGAAAAAGAAGTTTCGATGGAAACTGAGCAGATCAGCAATTTCTTCAATGAATTAATTGTTGAGCCTACCTTGTACAATTTTCCAGCATCACCATTTTTCGTAACCGTATCAGAAGTAGGAAATTCTCCACGAAAGGTCCTTCGTACTGAATTTACGCCGATGGCTATAAGAGCACTTCAACGCCCTAAAGCCCGATACGCATTTAACGTCGCTGGAATATTGCAAAGATTCTTCTGTTCTGAGAGGCAAAAATATCATACTTTGAGTGAGGTGAATCCTTTCAACCGTCAAAAATCACCAATGGAAATAGCTATAAACTATCAAGAAGGTAGTTATCAGGATATATGGCTATTTGCTGAAGCAATCATGTTACGTCAACAATTATCTTCTTTCAAGCTGGACCCTTCTGTGAAAATGAGAAAGCCCAAGGTGCAAGGCACTGATCAATCAGAGTTTTCGCTACAGATGACCAAGATCAAGAATATGCGAGAGAATCATGAGGCAGAATCTCTTGATGTAAGAGCCCAAGTCACGACAAACGAGACATCTCCTGTCAAATATACCGCGTGTCTAGATCGTACTACCGAAAAGGCACTCATAGTCCTTCAGGAACCGAGACCAACTGAAGTTGAATTGGCTAGTCCCACTGCAAAATCCTCCATTTTCACAATGATTATGGATGGTCCATTTGTTGACAACCCTTTAATTACATCTGGGGCTCTTGAAGAACCTCTAAATATATCTATCACCGACTCAGTGGAGCAGATTAGCACCTTATGTTCATGTCTCGAGACCAAACGAGGTTCGGGTGATACAAGAAATACTAAAGATTCGGGAATAGTTTTGTCAAACGAGGGGACGAAAGCAAAGATGAAGGGAAAGGGACCATCAAACCCCGTGACTGTAATGGATGGGGATGAAAGGAATTTGGGGAAATCGCCAGGACACCTGAGGGCTGCCCTGAAGCGTAACAATTTGTATTTAAAGACTAGGCGTTAGATTTAAATTATGGAATTTGCGTTAGAGCATCTTTGAAAAGTGGAACATCAAGTGTTCAAACAGTAAGAGTGTATGTTGCTATATTATTTTGATAGTGTTGGCGTTTAAGCCAACAAAAGTTTAGTAGCTCCGTCTCAAGCTACTATGTCATGTCAATGTAAAATTCACAACCTCCAGACACACTTTGGCAAACATGCCATTCACCGTTCCCGAGAAGCATGATTGTAAGATCTTGAACTATAGCTACAAACTTTGGGAATCATACTATCAAGCCCAACTATAAAAACTGCACTCTAATATGGCTCCTTTCTCGTCCTTCTTCCATAACATAAACCAAGTTGTCTTATGAGCTAGTCCTACAGGAGTGAAAGTCATAGATTTCCATATTCAACAGCCCAAGAAGACCTTGATAATTGAATTATCTTCCACTTAGTTAGGAACATCAAGCACCACCCGCAAACAAGCATGTGTCAGTTTCTTACGACAAACTATCGTTGTGGCACCACGACTGCTAAATTCATGCCGTAGGTCACAGATACCTTTCACAACCTTTTTTGACTATATATACTAACATAATGACCCAGATGCGGCATGCAGCCTGGAGGCCCGGAGACATGCGGCCAGTGCCCAAACGGATGTACGAACACCACTGTGGCAGGAGATCGGTGTAATGTGTGCGACCGATGCCAACGACGACGCTGAAGATGAAGTTTAACAAACTTTGTCCTCCTGGTAAAACGCAGGATCTCTGGCCGAATTATTCAACTCCGAAAAGTCTCCGGCACCTGACTTTGTGAACTAACGAAACTGACTTCTTCTTACACATATTATCAATGGCAGTGTGACAGGTCCTCAAGTTGCATTGCATAGCGATCTAGTCCTAAAATGACAGGAATGCATTAATCAAGTAGTTCAGAACAAACTCCAGTGAGTGTAGTGTATCTTGTGTGCAACATACATCGTGGATACTGCGACACTAGCCTGATATCGTAATACTACGTGAAGAATAAGCCCATATTGCCAAGTTTGGTGGTGTAGGCATGTGAGGCGAGGAGATGGTTGAATGTTGTGTAACAGAGTTGATGCATGATGATCTCTTTAATTGTCCTAGCGAGATCTTCCCTGTTCCATTCAAACAGCTCGCCAACAAGTCCCCATCCGCTAATGCTTGTCCAAACTTTCCTCTTCAATTCAATCTGGCTGTGACGGGGGAATTATGCGAATCAAAGACATTCAGGATATCAAACACCGATGATGTGGCATAGCCATATCATCAGTGGCGTTCTCGGCTCAACCTGCGACGGTAACGCCCACGGATACTCCCTACCGCTGATCAAGCTCCCGCTCCCGTTTCCGCTGGAATGTCCCGTGTTTCTGTTATGAACATCATGATTCAGCCTATAGGCATGGACTTGTGTTTTAGGATGTAGCATTGATAGTGATATGCTGCGCTGGCAGTGACTGGCACAGATGTCAGAAGTAGGGACTTCACAAGCACTGCAGAAGGAGTTGTAGTGGTTTGATTGTCATGAGTTCTTTTGTAGCTTCATTAAACATGTTGATCGAAGCAAGCACATTCTAAACCTTGTCCCAGCCAAGTCGTTGTACCATCTCTTCCCTCTGCTCATCTAACGCCAACCGCCCTGAACCTCCCAAAGCCACCAAACTCTAAATCGATCGCTCTTGTAACTCCAATAACATGCCAGAAACCTTTTGCAACACAGTGCCTGCCTCACCCTGATAAATAACCGTGGAGGTTGAAGGATCTACTCGATGACTTCCTCGCTCCAGTCTCCCTCACCTGAGCCGTAGTGGACCGGGCCTAATTTCAAAAACCGAGCTTTCTTCGTGCTGCTGGTGCTGCTCAGGCTAGAACTCCGGCGAGTCTTCATCATATCGATTGTCTCTGAGTCGACAACCACAGGAATGGAAGCATCAACATTGGATTCCTTCGAGGCACACTTGGTGACGGCACTTGGGTATCCGATGCTTGTTGTTGGAGCCAACGTGAGGAATTGATAAGATGACATCTTGAAAGTTGATGAGGTTGATTTCTTGCCGTGATTTTTGAATATGTGGGCTGTAGAAACTGTGTAGTTGCTTTGTGGGCTGTTGGAATGGTCTCTAAAGAGGGCTTGAGGAAGTGGCTTATGGATTTGTTGGTTGGTTTGAATAAAGGATTGAATGTGGGAGAAGAAGTTGTCTTTATATCTCAATCTCTAGCACCTTCTGAAATGGATCAAAACTAAAAATGTAGCAAAGTCGGTGTCCGTGGGGAGGGGGGGTATCCACGTCGCAACTGGCCATAGAGGGCCGCGCCAGATATGCAACATTTAACGCACGTGTCCGAGGAACCTGGTGGATTGGTCGGGATATGGGGCACAAGAAAACATCTTGGAAATAACAAAGCAGTAAGTTGTACCGCACGAAAACTTAAAGGCTACCGGAAAGATCAAAAGCCCCGAGAAAGAAACAGCACGAGAGGAGTTCAAGGAGTGACGAAACCGACGATAGGTTCACAATATGGAATTAGAGGTTCACGATAATAGAAGCGGAGTTCCCTTGGATCTCGCTTGTATTCGGTTCGAGTGGCATATGTTTTTCAATTGGGTGAAAACCTGGTGTGAATAGCTTGGCCTCCGAGAGTAGAAACATAATCGCGATTGTATGCCCAGGCCTGCCAAGTAGCCAAGTGTTGTACTACCTTTGTGGATGCCGCATCTCTTACTCCAAGCCGCGTAGATCTCACATTGAATGTCCTGTCTCAAACCAAGCAAAACATATGGTGGTATTGGCCAAGTCTCTGACTATTGTTTCTCTGTAACTTATCAATTTTCAGCCTCTATTTTGGGGGGAATTGTGCGAGACGAGTGAAATGATGCAGGAACAGTTCTGACCTTGACTTCATGTGCAGAAGCCATTGACGGCTTGTCTTGACCGGCTATAGAGGTGAGCGAGGACTTTGCACCACAACTACACACCGCTAATTGTCAAGCCTCCACTTTCCGCTCTGTTGATTGGTTGTAAAGAGCCTACATAACGAACAAATGGACCTCCGCTATTGATTATCGCACGACTATACCATTGTGAAATATCGAAACTGGAATACCAAGAGACAACCTGTGGATGCTTGAAACTGATGAACCAGAATCTCATATAAGGGAGAAGTTTGAGGGGCGGACACTGAATGCCTCCACGAGCGATGTAAAATAGGGGCAGACTATCCCTTAGGTAGCTTTCTAACTCAAAAAATAATAATCCGCGGAAAGATTCGTAAGCTGATGGAGGGGCTTTTGATCTGATGTCCCCCTGCATCATGGTGGTCATACAATCAACTCCGTAGGGCTGAAGGGCTGAGGGCCAAAAGTATGCGGCCTCCTCGAGAGTTGGATGGCACGTGATAATAATTACTTCCAGTAATCTGTCAATGTGACGGCTGAGTCCAAGGCTGCAGAGCTATCCCTACACGGTCGAATTTTAGAGATATAACAAGTTGTTGTAGTTGTATTGTACATAGACGCCGAAGAGGTCGCATATCGGGCCTCCTGAGCCTCCTTTATGCTGGCTGATGTGATATGTTCTGCCTAACTTTCACATTGCCTACCTATCACATCTCTTGTAAGCCCCGAACGGAGATTCGTATTCTTTGTTCCACAACACATACAACTTGTTGCAGAAGCGCAGCCGTCCCGTTCAACCTAAATTACAGCCATCTCGGGTAACTACATGCTTGGTTACCTCTGATGAGCCACCAACCTACATGCTCGCCTTTGAAAAGTCTATCTCATTCTACAGCACATGTTAGTGACTGGGGACGTAGGTACCTTAACCGTGCAATTGAAGACTCAGGCCGATTACTTTGAGAACTTCAATTGACCTCAATATACGAAAATTTCAAAGGATCACTCATCCGTCTCAGATATTGCAATAGATGAAGAAGCCTTTGCCTCGCTTCGCGCTTAAAATTTCAATCCTTGGAAGCTTGAACCTGGCCATCTGTTCTCACGACTCTGCATGGCTGATCTATCAGATTATTCTTGATTGCCGAGTTTGCCGCGTCTTGATCCAACTTGTAGATCATGGTATGGTGTCTTTGGCGCTTATTATGACAATATCATTCGTCTTTCCCGCGCCAATTGTTGGAGTTGACTCGGCCTATCCAGTTCTTCCTTTTCTATCACTTATCGATAGTGCGGATCTATCGGGGACAGGGGAGAATTACCTCGTACATCGTTCGATAGGTTCCTTTCTCAACTGTGATGTGCTTGATGGACTGCACCTAGCCGTACGCTATCTACATGACGTCGGGGCCCTGCATATTGGACTTGATGGGCAAAGTTCAGGATACTTTATGACTGGTGTGTAGACTTTGATTCGGTCATCATGGCCCTCAAGGGTTTGGTTTAGCGAGCCCCCTGATCAAGTCCAAGAAGGTGTAGCATGGGACGAGCCAGCTTGTATTAGCGAAGCTAGCAGCTTAGCAGATTGGTATATTGCCAGACCGCACGGACCAAATGGGTAACCGAGTGTCCGGCCCATGAAATGCTCCCCTGACACCAAGTCCAGAGAACAGCAATCAGCAACCAGCACTGGAATCTCCCTACGATACCAACTAGGTAACGCAATTTAGCTCCGGTTCTCGTTGATGTGCAATCGGAAGGGGAATCATGCTCCGTTGCACCGCTGCTTCAGCAATACTATAAGTGGGAATAGCAAAGCGTCGCTCACTGCACCTCTGGAATATTACAGGGACATGCCATCGTGTGCCAATAATAAGGTGTCAAAGCAGAAGGCACATATCACACGAATTTAATGGCCCGGACGCTTGCGGGGAGCTAACGGGCCAGTCGTAGAGCAGAGTTGCACGAGCGGACGTTGTGGACATGTTGGTGATATGCCTTGGGGTCACAAGCTTGAGCGATGAGCGAAGACGACGTACGTTGACGAGCTCTAGAATAGGTAGCTGAGAGTCGCCCGCTCAGAAAGTAGCAGTGATCTAACATCATGATTGTATGCAGCATGTGCCGTGCAGGACGGCTTGTGGACATGCTTATAATGTGAGAGTGCGTGCCCAGAGTGTCATTCCGGTGTGGTCCCCACAAACGGCCACCCTTTATCACGATCTCAACTATTTCTTCTAGAAGCTTGAGAACCGTCAGAGCCGGTCTGGTCACCCCAAACCACCACCCCGCGATAGGGTGTAAACTACAAATAAGTAGTACAGATATTAAAAGTTCATGAAGGTCATAACGAATGGCACATGGCGAACCCTTGTAATGAGCGGCGGACTCGAATCGGGTGGGAGCCTTACAAAGACCTACTCCACTACATTTGTACGTTTACGGTACATCGCACTAAGGTGAGAAATACATACCGCACCCTAGGGTTGGTAAGAGTAATCGATCACTCTTATGCAGATGAGTGGGCCATGCCCTGGTACTTCGAGCAATCTTGTAAGTGTCAACGGCTCAGCTCAACGAACTCTTCAGCGGACGATTTGCTCTTGACCTCACATAATTGCATGCGGCACCTGCCAGCTGCCTCCATCCAACATATCCACTGAGATGTCCCATGTGAACCTTGGAGATATCCCATAATCCTTGCTTGCACTGAGAACTGACCCTGGTCTGCCTTACCATTGTCATCTGAGTCTTCCTCATCATCCCCATCTCTCCAACAACTTGTGGCTATATCAAGTATTTGTTGGAAAGACCAGGGAAGCCCGGTATGACTTTGTGAATGCCTACCATCAATATCCTAATCTAAACCTCGTCACATTCATACGAGTAGCAAACGACCAACTAAAGCGTAGGCAGCTCGCAGACTGGCACGTAGTCAGATACCTTCACCGTGTTGCTACCTACTAGCGATGGCAGACAACATATTTCAATTTAATCGAGCAACAGACGAACCATACTATCGGGAACGGTGCTACTGTTTATAAAGTAGCCTGTCTGCTGCCCTTTTGAAGTCTGCAGTCTCAACATTCAAGTCATCGCAACAGCAACATCCTCTGAAGCTATTCTTATATCTTCCAAGTAAGCTAGCACACTCACTCAAAGAGGCCATCGTTCAGTACTTTGAATATCTAATCAAATATTAACACTCTCCTCCTAGGAATTTTGAGAATCTTTCCAACAACAATAGATCTTATTAGATCATCGCAATTCAATAAATCGCCAAAATGTGCACGACTTACGAGACTTACTACTCCTATTGTGGACACTGGGTCACATCTTTCGTAGAATGTGCCGCATTTCGAGCTAGACAGCGATGTGATCCAAAGACGATACAGACCACCCAAGATGAGCAATGCACAGTATACCAACATAGTAGAAGACGCTACCGAAAGTGAGTGATAATATGCTGCACCTGGGGATAATCGACTAATCTGACCCCTTCTAGCTAGTGCGTTATGAAATACCCTGGCAACGCAATTTCGAGATCGAAAAATGGGGTTTCTGGTGAAGCGTGCGATCCTAACCACAACTTTTCTCGGACTTTCGTATGCTCCTTGTTTCGGAAAGTGGGCTGGGCGACAATTTGGAAGAGACAAGCCTCGATATTTTTAAGTCTGTGGTATTGGTGGAAATGGCGGGCGTGATTGGAGGCACGGTGGAGATAGTGATGGGTGGGGTTCTGCTTGGATGTAGCCTTCAGTCTCAAGACTTATCAGCAATTTCAACAATGTCTCTTTTAATGCATTTTCTACCCAAGCCAATCGGAATGTTGTGTAGACTTTAAGTCAATGTGATACCCCGTCTAAACAAATTCTCAGTTCTGCAATGGGTAGTTTCGCTAATCATACCTATGCTGGACTGCTAGACACCAAGATTGAAGATGATTTCACTATATTTACACAGAGCTAAGGTTACTAGTGATCCAGTAACACGCCGTAGAAGAAAGACTTGTGAAATGTAAGTCTTGTTTCAAGTTTTCACTACTTGTTAGTACTTGAAGTCTACTGCTCCGTGATAAAATAATTTTACCGCACCTCAGCAATTCCATTACAATGACCTTGACGAGGGAGCCTTCACCGATGTCAAGAGTCGAAAAGCAACCTCAAGAGGTGTTCGGTTTAGGATGGCGTTCATCCTTGCTTCTGCATGCACCCAAATCTTGTCATGTGATTTGGTGTTGGTTCACGAGTGTTTCACATTTTGTGTCTCGATTTCTGGCCAAATCTGCTGCTTTGATTTGAATTTTGTTCCTTGGATTTAGACAAGGTTATTAAACAGTGCTTCGCTAATACCGCTGATGGTAATTGCAATGCTTTTTGGAGTGGTCCCGATAAACATTTTAATCGAACTTAATGGCGGCGCTTGCAGTAGTGACAATTTGTTGCCCTTCGGCTCAATGTTCTTGTTGTAGTCCGTTGGAACAATGCTTAGCACTGCAGCGTGGCGTTTAGTATTGAGTCTGTGTAACTTTCTTTGGATTTTGATCAGCGGCGCCTAATGTGTGATATTCGAAAAGCCACATTGAGACATGGTGCAACTGAAGTTTCCTTGCCGCATGCTTGACAACGGAGCGGACCAGCGCGATCACCCGTCATGTGCATAGCAATCTATGATTCCCATAGCCCTTGTGGCGCTTGTGCTTCACATACTGCATAGCGGCACAAGAAAATTTGATATTCACGCCAATCTTGTCCAATGGCCGAAGAGAGCTGTAAGCGCTTTGAAGTTGGCGTTGTTGGAAGGAAAAAGGCAGCCCCAGCTCAGTCACGTGACATAGATCGCTTCGTTACTTCTCCTCCTTGAAGTTTGGTTACTTCGAATATCTGGGTTGTTAGAATTCGGACTTAGGGAGATTAGAGTCAGTATGAACGCTAGGTCTGATTGATCCATGTTTGTGTGGTATAGTTGGTGATGAACTTGCAGCTTTGCGTCCGGACCGCATCCCGATTTTCCAAGCCTAGCATCTTGAGGTTGAGAAACTCGCAGATACTGGAACGTCGGTTGAATACAATCGCACGGATTTCAGTAGTGATTGACGGTTGAGTGGCGGCGAGTCGCAGGATGGTGTGCAATCGAGGATCAAATGACCCCTGACTTACTCAAAGGCATTAGGCATCGGGCAGTCCTCGCCATCGGTGAGAAACAGACATGTATGCTGGGGCCATGCCGGCTTATCATTGAATGACACCATTAGGGGTTTTGCCGGAAGCTGATGAAGCTGCTGGGCCATTGAATTCTCGACAACCAACACTCCTCGTACGCAACCACATCATGTAGGGATATTGAACCGCTTCGTGGTTTTATCATGATTATCAGGTACTCTTTGACCCCCCCGAACTAGCTGCTTGTTGCGAAGTTGTTGAGCTGGATGTTCTAACACAGCCGTGCAGCCGACACATCCTCAAAGTGACCATCCTAGTATGCTTGAACAGAACTCCCCTCTTACAGACAAAGGTCGAGACTAAAATGTGATTCGAAAGCTCTCATATGTAAGTTCAAGCCGGGAAATAGAACATGAGACTAGGTCATGCAATGTTGGAACCGAAGCTGATCGTGCCGTGCTGACACAGACTTCGACTTATCGCCAACACCCATCACTCCTATATACAGTGTATTGAAGTGGGGCGGGTTTGTCAATCTCGACTCAACACCAATTTCCAGGAGCTTTCCGCTCAAAGAATCAAAAGAGGCACAGAAGCCCGAGCAGCGAAGAATCCTTTTGATCGTCGCCTTTGTAAGGTTGGAAGACTCTTTGGCGCGCAGGTTCTTTGACGGATTGTGATCACCGACAGCACATCTCCTAGAACACCGTGACAGTCATCCCTTATATCACAGGATCACATGAACGAGGCCATATAGTCTAAAGTTTCGCTCAAGCCACTTCATGGATAAAAGGATCTCGGAGGTCTACGGTCCAGGGAAATGCGAAGTAACACTTGAGTGCTTATGGATAGAATTCGCCAAACTTCTGGTCTATCGTGGAAGTGACCTTTACAAAAGCATATATTTGGCAGGAAGCATTCGAAGCTAGATAGCTGGCGCAAGTACACAGGTAGGCACATATGCTAAGGCCTGATGTGGCATTGATTTCAGAAAAGCAATATATGCGTTGATGGTAGAACCTATGAACACTTAGCAGTTAGCTCTAACTATCTGAAGGCTGCAGCAGGTGGTTACTTCACTCATTTCCTTCGGGCATACAAAGCACGCTAGACGAAACGTTATGGACCACTCTCTCTAGCTCAGAAGAGGATAGGATGACTTTAAAGACATCAAAAGACGGAGAGGAGAACAATATCCGGTGGATTGAGGTTCTTTTGAATGCTTCCCAAGCGCTACCGCGCGTTTCGATGCACTACAGTTGTCGAAAGAGGGTTGGTGCGGCGCGTACCACATATGATGGCCACCAACACATAACCGATTTTGTACTCCCAGCGGCAAGAGAGTTTCTAAATTATCCCAGGGACTTGATCATAGTTTCATCATTGAAGCAAGACTCGAATTACTGCGTTGATCTGTGATCCAATTGCGAGGTAATTTTGAGTTACTCCCATGTTGTCAGCGTGGGGGTTATGGGCCTTGGGTGATGGCTAGTAGAATGGAAGCAACAGTGGCCTCTAGTACTGAAGAACTTGGAGAACATATCTTCCTGTGCTGCTACGAACTTAACATTGTAGATGAGGTGATGTTATTTCGTCGGTACAAAGCGTAGCGCTAAGCGAACCAAAAACCTTAAATTGTCAGGACCTACCAAGGTAAGGCAAGCAGGCTTCTTGTAAACATAATGAATGCAAACACAATTCATCCCACATGAGTATCCTACGAACAATTTTCTTACTGTTAATGTTACGTTTCACATAAGCTCAAAAAAACTCTGATTCTTAACGATTTCTGCCATACAACTAGTCAGGTGACCTGCATTGAGAGGATAATTGCCCTCCTTGAAGAAGCTATGTCTATCGACCTCAATTGGGACACCCTCACAACAGGAACTGATGGAGAAGCGCTGGCCGAAAGGATACGAGATTTTGTTCACGACAAATTCCAAACGATTACTCTCCCACGATTCATAAAAAGTGTCACAGTACATACATTTGAATTTGGATCTATAGCACCAGAAGTTGAACTGAAAGATATCTGTGATCCACTGCCGGACTTTTACGAAGTAACTGAGGACAACGATCATGAAGAGGAGGATTATCTGGTTGAGGAAGAATGGAGAAGCAAAGGTGCTGAGGAGTTGAGAGAAAAGAGGAAGGTGGAAAGGTTGAATCGTGGTGACAAAACGCAACACCCTCCCCCTTACATCGACACTCGATTATCCGGAATACGTTCTGGTCAAAATCTAGGGGATATAGGAAGTCCATTCTTAGGTGTCAGCACTCCTGGAATACCAGGCGGAACATCAAATCTCAATTATTTTCATTCTCAGTTTGCATCTGGACTGTCAGGCAGTCAGACTCCACTTGCTGCTGTTGCGGGGGCACATTTCCCAAATGGCTGGCCAGATTACTCAAAGCTTCCTTCCTCGAGTAGTAAGGGGCACCGATACTCTGCAAGTGGGTCCTCGCTTTCACCACCACCAACAGCAGACCCAGCGCAAGCTCTACGAGAACGAGCAAGTGTCTCAACTCTTGCTCCGTCTACATCTGCTACTAGACCCCACACACGCGATGGTCTATTTTCTGAAGAAAGTGAAGATGAAGAACGCCACTCGTCCCCAGAGCGTCACTTTAGGGAGCCTCGACCTGAAGATCTTCAAACAGTTTTCCGAGTTCGCTATTCGGGCGATATCAAATTGTCTCTGACGACAGAGATCCTACTTGACTACCCCATGCCCAGCTTTGTTGGGATCCCTGTTAAGCTTAACATCACAGGCCTCTCATTTGATGGGGTTGCAGTATTGGCTAACATACGCAAGCGTGCACACTTCTGTTTCTTAAGTCCGGAAGATGCATACGCAGCCATCGGACCTGATCCTGATGGAGCAGAATCACGTACGAAGATGGGCGGTCTTCTACATGAGATTAAGGTTGAGAGCGAAATTGGACAGAGGGAAGGTGGTAAGCAGGTCTTAAAGAATGTAGGTAAGGTGGAAAAATTTGTACTGGAGCAGGTCAGAAGGATATTTGAGGACGAATTTGTATACCCTAGTTTTTGGACTTTCTTGGTATGAATTATACCACCAGGTGCAACCAATACTCATGTATATAATTTTGCTAGGGCGGATACTGACATTTTGATGACTGGATACGGAGGCTGGAGATACAAATTCAATCACTACTGCTTCGCTCATACTATCTATAGACCATACTTCTATATTTATGAAAGGGAAAAGTACCTAAAACTGCTATTTACTCCACAACTAGTAGACACAATATGAACTGCGATATATTGTATAATGTTCGTTACAGAAACGATTTTTTCTAGCGAATATTTTCCTATTTGTAACCTCATATAACAAATGACAAAGTGCTAAATCGCGGTCAAGAAGAATATTTAATGTCTTGCCAGAATTAATTTTTTAACCAATATACTTCTGATGTTTGTGTAACTGAGCCAAACTCCAACGCTATGCCTATTTCATCTTGCGAAGTCCCAACTATGCTAATGTGGATTTGAACCCTTGATACGCAGCATTCATATCCAGATCCAACTCTCTCGCCTGGTCGTCGGAAAGTTCCTCTGTTGCCTTCATTTGATTCAAAGTAATCAACCATTGTATTATTTTCCCTCTCCCTTCAAAGTCCTTGTCAGTCACCTTATTTACGTTTACTATCACCTCGGAAAGTAATGGATGTAATTGATCCTTCGCTAAAAAGCCGAGCTTCAGCGCATCGAGGAACGTAATGAACTCCTGAGTGGCTTCCAGAATGAGTGTGCCATTGAAATTGTTATTCGAAGTCAATGCTACGTTATGAGAAGGCGCAGTGACGGTACTAGGAAGGCCGATTCGAATTCGTTCTGTAGCTCGAGGCACTTCCATCTGCTTAATTTAGCTAATTTCAACAGAGGAATGACAAGAGAATCATACATCCCACTCCTTTTTAAAAGTTTCCAAATCCACAAACTCCTTAGCAACAGCTTCATCTGCCAATATAGCCTTGTATTGTTTTAATAGTCGGTCGCATATTTCCGTGTAGTCGCTTTCTAGTATGGCATCTTTGAGGTAGGCTTTCTCGAGCTCGTCAAGGGTTATGATTATACTGAACACCTCTGCAAGGGATTCTTGCAAGTCTCGTTCCGCTCTTGATTCTGCGAGCTTGACCTCCTATGCAGGATCAGCTTCCTTTCTCAACCTGTGATATTCCAAGGTGTCTGGTACTTCATCAAGATTTATAGTTGCGGAAAGAGTTGAGTTTGGGACGTAGCTATGTGGAGTTGGCGCATACGCTTGTTGATTTTGATACATCTTGAATTTTCGATTTCAGGATTTCAGGATTTCAGGATTTCAGGAATCATCGAAATCCTATGTGGTAAGACATGAAATGGTATGCTTAACTACCTTTCATCTTTAGATCTCTTGCAGCCTTGTCCAACAGCTTGGCTTGCTAGTGACTTCGGGATTAGGGGAGGCGGGGCAGACCACACCGCCCTGACCGCACCAAATTAGGAATAGACCTGTAGAAATTATCTAAAAGTTCTGGGAGGGGACAAATTTAAACAACATTTCTCAGATTTCTTGACAACTTTGCCCTAAACAATCACAATGGCGAAAGGAACGAAAAAGGCCACCCGCAAGTTCGAAAAGAACCATCTTAAGGATACTCTTGAAAAAAGAAAAGCTGGCGCAAAGATCAAGCAGCGGCAACAGATCAAGGACAAGCGACAAGCTCGAAATGCTAAGGATGCTGAATTCCTAGGAGATGATGGCGAAGGTGAGGGAGTGGCGAAGCCTGTTGTTAAGGAAGATCCTTTTGGGAAGATGAACGTGGATGATTTCTTTCAAGGTGGTTTTGAAATCCCTGAAAAGATTGCGAAGAAAAATTCGAAAAAGTCAGTCCCCGAAAAACTTGGGAAGAGGAAGAGAGTAGAGGTAGCAGACGCAGAAGAAGATGGCGATTCTTCAGATGACTCCTACGAAGAGGCACCAGTATTGAGCGACAGCGAGGGGGAAAGTGCAGATGAAGATTTGACTGGAATGAGCAAAGGTGCAATGGATGCGTTAGCTGAGAAAGATCCCGAATTTTACAAATATCTGAAGGAGAACGATCCTGAAGCATTGGACTTTGATGAGGATGCAGATTTGGCAGAAGTGGATGGGCTCAGTGGCAGTGAAGCAGATGAAGGACCCAAGAAGAAGAAACAAAAGAAGTCGAAGAAACCGGTAGTTGACGATGAAGGAGAAGTCGACTCAGAAGAGGAGGGTGATGATTCTGCAGAAGTCACAAAGGCCATGGTTACAAAGTGGACGAAGGCTATGGCTGAGCAACATTCGTTGCGAGCAATGCGCCAAGTGGTTCTCGCATTTCGAGCAGCTGCCCATGTCAATGAGGATGAGGGAAAAGAATACAAGTATACAATCTCGAGCCCAGACGTCTACCACGATCTTCTGCTAGCCACTCTGAAATATGTTCCCGAGGTTCTAAATCACCACCTTCCGGTAAAGGAAAACGCTGCTGGCAAGGTCCGCGTACCTACAGACTCTAAGAAGTTCAGAACCCTTACACCACTCCTCAAATCACATACGACATCCGTTCATCATCTCCTTGGATCTCTTTCAGATGCTGCAACACTCAACATCACCCTCTCGTCCATAACACCACTTCTCCCCTACCTACTATCATTCAAGAAGGTCCTTAAAAATGTGGTCAAGACAGTTGTAGATATCTGGTCTGAATCTTCAAGTACCGAGGCTACTCGAATCACAGCCTTCCTAGTTGTGCGACGGTTAGCAGTGATTGGTGATCCAGGACTACGAGAGGCTGTTTTAAAAACCGTCTACCAAGGTCTAGTGAAGGGAAGCCGAAATACCACTATCCACACTGTACAAGGAATAAATCTAATGAAAAATTCTGCTGCTGAGCTATGGGGTCTTGACTCTAGTGTTGGATATGCCACCGGTTTCACATTCATTCGCCAACTAGCTATTCACCTGCGTAGCAGCATCACCAACAACCAAAAGGAGTCTTACAAGACGGTCTACAACTGGCAATACGTCCATTCCTTAGATTTCTGGTCTGGTGTTCTTTCAGAGCACTGCAATCCATTGAAAGAAGCAGAGACTGGAAAACCGTCAGAGCTTAGATCACTGATTTACCCTACGGTCCAAGTAACGCTTGGGGCTTTGCGGTTAATTCCAACTTCTACATATTTCCCGTTACGATTTCACATGATGCGATCCCTTCTCCGACTATCTCGGGCAACTGGAACGTACATCCCACTCGCACCAGCTCTTCTTGAAGTCCTCAGCTCTGCTGAAATGAAGAAGCCACCGAAGCCAAGCACCTTGAAGAGTCTTGATTTTGCGTCCAACTACAAAGCTCAAAAGGCTTATCTACGTACGCGAGTCTACCAAGACGGTGTTGGTGAGCAAGTTACTGAACTTCTCTCCGAGTTTTTCGTATTGTGGTCAACGAGCATCGCATTCCCTGAGCTCGCATTACCCGTTGTAGTAATGTTGAAGCGCTGGTTGAAAGATGCCTCTAACAAGAGCTCTGGCAACAAAAACAACAAAGTCAACACCATGTTCATACTGCTCATCCAGAAACTAGAGGCCAACGGAAGATGGATCGAAGAGAAGCGATCCAAGGTTGAATTCGCGCCAAACAACCGAGCAGGGGTTGACAATTTCCTGAAGGGCTTTGAATGGGAGAAGACACCGCTTGGGGCTTTTGTGGTTGGCCAACGGAAACAGAGAGAGGAGAAATCGAAGATGATGGAAGAGGGACGGAGGGAGGAAGATCGTAAGAGGAAGGCAGATCAGGAGAAGGAGAAGGCCAAAGAGGGTAGTGATGAGGATATGGATGATGCGTCAGATGATGAAGATTCCGAGGCTGGATTCGCATCTGATGACGATGAGTAGGCTTTGTAATGGGCTGTTCAAATAAAAAGGAGGGTGTCTGGAGTTACACATGTTAGAATATGCATCGAGATTGACCTGACTCCCGCAATAGAAGGATATTTTCTCGCAACTTTCCTTTTCCTTTTTCCCCCCGGCTTCTTGATTGCTCATCTATTGCTGAACCTTTCTCGTCAATTGTCCTCCATTCTCGTCATCAAACCTTGAGTGCTTCGGTAGCAAAACAACCAACGCTAACCTAGGCTCACTGTTTTGATGAATCATCAAGTGCATTCCCACCACCCCCATACATGAAGCTGTCCTTATCTAACATATCACAGCCTGCACATCAATGCACAAGCCAAGCCCTTGGCCACCGGCCCCCGCTTAATTGTGATGCAATGGAAGCTTCAATGCTGAGAGATGTAGAAACAAAGGGTGGATGGCACATGACAATTCGTTTCATGAATCAATCGCCATCAAAGCGGTAAGGCTTGGTGAGATCGCGAAGGAGGATCGGTCAAGGACGCAGAGATGGAAGTGGATGGCATGATTGAAATGGCAGCAAAGCGCATCAGAAATCCCAGTTGCCAAAGTGTGTCCCAAACTCCTATGCTATGCTTTGTTATGTTATGTGCAAAGGAGTTTGCGCGTTCGCAAATGATTTGATATTACAGTGTCAGGAATCAATGATATCCTTTAATTGTCGCACTAGATTTTTCAATCTGCGATACCATCAATTTTGAAATGTTCATAAAATTAATATCTCTAACTAATGCTCTGGCTCATCTACTCCCTGCGCAACGGCGTGATCGACGGCCCACCTCTTGATCCCATCAAAGTTCCTGCAAACATGCTGAGTCTCATAATCCGGCCATGGATCCCCGTCATTGAATGGGAATCGAAAGGGAAAGACATTGACATCAGATTGACACATCACGAATTGCCGTAATGCATCAATGCAATGATTCAGGTGACCATGTAGGTCTTCATTTTCGGCAGAGACATCGCCACCGAGGGGTGAGTAATGTGATTTGTAGTTTGCCTGACGGAGGAGGTTGAGGCAGTGGAGTTGATGGAAGACTTCAATAGCGACTCGATATCCACGTTTACCCGTGGCTGGATCGGTAATTTCGAGGGCGCCCTTGGGATCGAGACCCATCTTGATCATCTCGGCTCTGGAAACCATAGTATCGCCGACTATTTATGCTGTTAGTACACGAGGCTGGGTATAGCTGGGTAGAGTTCATACTGTCGCCCGTAACAGCCTCCCAAGCTGCATCTACCGCATCGCCCTTACCCACAAACGGTCCCACGGGTACAGGAGGAAGATCAAATTTCTTGATCTCGTATTTGATTGCGCTTTCCGCCGGTGCTGCGTAAATATATCAGTAATTGCCCTACAAGCTTAGAGCGTCGAACAAAGCATACTCCATGTTTTCGGTATGGTCGCAACCCCATGTGACATTTGTACCACGCAGTAGGCCATTGCAAGTATTGCTATTGATATCGAGAGTAGAGCAGCGTGAACTAGCCATATCCAACTTGGGCCAAACTTTTTCAGTTTCGATGGGACAGAATCTGTGACTTCCTTCCATGACCACTTTTCGTTCTGCCCGTTCATTCCACCGTTGCCTGCAAGAGATTCCTCCTCATCAAGAGGAAGAGAATGATACGCCTTTGCCATTAAGAACGAAATAAACAAAAGGAGCACACCAGGTGCAGTGAGAAAGGAGAAATGGGCGTGAAACGTTGACAACTGTGAAGAAAGGGAACAGCGATGGGAGAATAGAAAGTGAGCATCAACACCTCACTTGGCTCACTTGGAGAGGGCTAAGCGGCTAACCCGGCAAGCTCGCATTACTCGAACCCCGACTTCCGTATCAGGACCCAAGTGGGAGGGATAATTGGAAACATTTACGATCCAGGAGACAGGCAGATCGGCATGGCAATGCAGTAGTAACAAGCTTCTGCCAAGTTGATGAAGTCGGTTCCCAAGAAAGCCAAGCTTCAAACCTCTGCGACGGGGTCAGGGGAACTCCAACAAGCGAGCTGTCTCAGAACAAAGATGTCAAGTCCAGCCTATTTTCTTTGACGATTAGCTTGTTACAATTAATCCCTGGAGATTGCTTTTGCGCATTACATACTCGTGGATTGGTACAAGTACAACACAACATCTTTTCCTCGCAAGTTCTACCGATGTTGATCTCGACCGCACTCATGCACTCCACACATCAAAGTGCAACCTCCGACCTCGAGAACTTCTCTAGACCAGAACAGACTAGTCATAACCGGTGCGGAGCCCCAAACGAGACACATGTAATTTGATGCTGAGACCACCTCCAATATTGGAATTGCGCGACGGCGAGGAAAGAAATGAGCCTCTCGATGACCCGCATGTGCTATTGCTAGTAAGCCTTCATAGCGCACTCACTCCCTCACTGGTCTATAGAATTGCATGGTGCCTCAACCAACACTCAAGCTCCTTTGGAGTCGCAATGGTGGCGGTAGCATTTGGGTCGATGGGTGTTTGTTTCGAAAGTTCCCAAACGTTTGTCTGGCTATTTGCAACTTGAAGTCGGGAGCGAGTGGGTCAGAAGTGTTTGAGTATATTATTCCCTGACGCAAATTGTTTTACCAAGCGGCCAAGGACCCGTCAGTGTGGGGATCCGTCAGCCAAGCATACCAAGCATGCCAGGGCCCGCTACTGAGTTAAGCAACTCTAGCCTTGACACCCCCTGTCGCTGTATCGAATGCGGCTCCGTGCCGTCCATTTCAACTTCACCTTCTGTCCACCTATTCCATACCATCCTATCCCCCCCTTCACTTCCCATCACGACTCTCGAACCGAACGGACCACCATATTGGAGGGATGAATTAGTTCCGTTGGTCATTGCAGCTGTGCTCTGCGATCGCCCTAATCTTGATGCGGTTACAGGGCAGCAGTCAATGCCGCGCTTCGATGTAGAGCTGGGCATGAAACTCTCTGGCCAGCGCCTACCCTCGTTCAGTCGAATTTCTCAGAGAACCTGCACTCGCTCCGAAGACCCTGGTTCCAACCACTTCCTCCAGCTTTGATCTCGCTACGGGAAAAGCATCTGCCCCAGCTTGACTGGCTACGAGGGAAATATCTCCCACAGAAGCTCTTACTCAGCAGCAGTTGACTGCTTAGGCCAACCGCTCAACTGGTCACCCTGCTTCTTGAGACATCCGGACGAGACATGGAGATCATCAAGTCGGTGGGTTTGACGTATTCGTCTAATGTATCCTTGCAAGAGCTGGTCAAAGCAATTCCATCTCCATAGGCTGAAGTAGAATATAAACCTTCTCATATTCGCTCATTCTTTTGTCTCGGCATCCATTTCTTCTCTAGGTTTGATACCTTACGTTCTCTGCTCCATTTTTATTCACTCATTCATTCGTTCAGTCGTTCAGTTTTTCAGCTGCCGGCCAGCAATAGTCATTTTAAACTTACGCACTATGCATCCCTCATTCTCCCAATTGGTTGTCTCTGGCCTGCTCGCCACCTCAGCAGTTAGTGGCTTCCAGCTACCCACCCACCGAAGTGCTCTTTCTCAGAGACATGTCGTAAGTTTTCATGCTCTACAATG